>Ga0222706_1000003_pt1 | contig 224361 bp, 235 predicted proteins | sample AntAcemetage1572_FD_179829 | JGI IMG/M metagenome (GOLD analysis project Ga0222706, IMG submission 179829) | Saline water microbial communities from Ace Lake, Antarctica - #1572 | ecosystem: Environmental > Aquatic > Non-marine Saline and Alkaline > Saline | place: Antarctica: Ace Lake...
TGCCCTACGCAGCGGGCACCCCCATCCGATTCGCAGAAAGTTCACAGCAGTCCGCTGACTCAGCAAGTCAAAGCGCTTGGCTGCTTGCCGACACCAGATTCACGCGGAAATCGACAGCCGCTAACAGTGGGCACCCCTTTTGCGCGCTGTACGCATTCGATCCGCGCCGAATGGCGATTCTGTTGAGGGACGGCGACGAGACTGACGACAGCCGCTGGTACGACGTGAACCTCGAACAACTTCGACGTGAAGGAGCGATGGATGGCTAAGAAATTTATTGAACTGCGTGCGGGCATGAGCCAGGCCGCGCGAGAAGTCCGACGGCACGGCCCGGCAGATGTTGACCGAAATGCCGCCCAACGAACTGCGCCAGGCCCATGGGCTGTCTCAAAAGATGTTGGCTGAGGTGCTGCATGTGCAACAGCCGTCGATTACCAAGCTGGAAAAGCGGACGGACATGTACCTGTCCACCCTGCGCAGCCACATTGAGGCCATAGGCGGCGAGCTGGACGTGATTGCGCGGTTCCCAGATGGGTCGCCAAGATCAACAACTTCACTGAACTGGGGGCTGGCACACCGCTCTGAGTGCCGGTGGCTGGCTGGTTGACACTCAGGGCTTCCTGAGCTTTTTGATGGTGTTGGCGTCGCGACCTTGTGCAACGGGGGTCTTGGCGATCTGCTGCGAATACCCAACGTCCGATTTGCCTGGACTCTTCTAGCACAGCGCCCGGTAGGCCTTTTGCCAGTCCACGTACATGGCCTGCGTGTTGATCTTGCCCGCCTTGCGCTTGGGCTTGGGCTGTGCCGGGCGTGTGGCGCGGTTCGGCGGTGATTGTGGCGTCCACCATTTGGCGAATCACCAAACCGGCCAGTGTGAAGCGCCCATCTTCAAAGTCAATCACATCGGCCAGCGGCATCGCGCTTGCGCCCACAACCAACTCGGGTGAGCAACCCGTGACTCGTTGAGCATGAGATCGATGAGGGAGAGGCGCATCAGGCTGTTTGGCCAGTCCAGACCAGGCTGTCGGTGAATTGGTAGAAGTAGTTCGCATCGTTGAAACCATGTTCCCCGACGACGTGTTCAAAGTACCCGAACTGCATGAGGCGGTGCATGATCAACTGACTTTCAGAGCGCGTGATGGCGTGCGCAGCGCACAGCACGTCCACGGCATCTTGGCCAATCCAGCAACTTGGATAGTCCTTGCCGAGGTACCTCTGGCCCACAACCACCAGACGATCGTGCAGGGTTTGCAAGGCAAGGCCAACGTCGACCTGAGGAAGCTGGCCGGGGGCTCGGAGCCGAAAAAACAAGACCTCGTCGGAAAACACTTGTTCGTGCGCGACGTGGTACAGCAGGCCCAGGGTTTGCAGTGCTTGCCCGATTTCGACCACTTCCTTGGTGCCCAGTTGGAAATGCTGACCCATCCACTGCACCGCTTCCGCCCCCACGAAACAAGCGAGGTACTTCTTGAAGTGGTAGCGGCGGTCGCAGATGTCGAGCTTGGACTGTAGCAAGTCTGACAACGCTTCTGCATCCATGCCGGTTCGGGCGCGGATGGGTGCGCGGGGTGATAGCCGTGAAGGTGATCCAGGGACAGCGCTCAGGTACCGGTCGAGATCGGCGGCGGCCAGTGCGGGCAAGCCCACCGTGAATGCCACCAGGTCAAGCACCAGCCGCAAGGTAGACGTGGGTGAGGTTTGTGCGAAGGAGGCGACCAGATCGGCAAAACCCAGCGATTTCACCCAGGCGCGCTCGGCAAGGCTCACATGCCCCGCTGCCAGGCGGGTCAGAACCGTTCGCTTCCTAAGGGCCTTTGGCCAGGTCTTGAGGATGTGATCGAACCGATGGGTGACCTTGGGCAAGGCGTTGGACACATCGAGGAACACCACCGCATGCGAATCCAAAGCCAGGCGTTCCAGTTGTTCGGTGAGTGCTGCCCCCGGTGCAGCCAGGTTCACGGGGATGCATTGCATGGCCAGCAGACCGGCGCGCAGGGCATCGCGGTCTGAGCCGTCGGGCAGTTGCAGGTAGACCTGCAGATCAGGTGTTTTGGCCATGTTTGCTCTTTAGGGCTCGGCACCGAGCGTGGTCAAAGCCCAGCCAAGCCAGCACGCCATGCGGTGGGCAGGCGCGTTTTCATTCATGACAGGACTGCGTCGTGGATTTCGCCTCGACAACGATTTGCTGTCTGGCCAAACCTCAGTCGCCGCCGCCCCTTGACTCCTTACAGTTGGTTGCCATCGGCACAACTTTACACTTTTGCGATGCGGTTTCAGCACCACGGCTACAGCGCGTCGGCCGCACCACGGAGGTGTTCGATGGTGGTGCTCTGGACGCAGCCTGCGGCATTCGGTTCGGTGATTCAATCTTTGGCTTGGCGCCCATCACGAAGGTGTCGCCCAGCGCGTGATTGGCCGCAACCTTGCCAAATAGGCAAGGGTCGCCGATAAAACTTCGGAAAAATCCACCGTCTGCGCCATGGCCTTGCCCGGCGGCTCGCACATCACAGCTGCGTCGCTGGGCGCGCGCAGGCCAGATTCTTCTGTGCTCGGCGCGAGGCGCCTGACGGGCGTGGCTTGCGTGGCAGATTCTTGCGCCATGATCGGTAGCTTGATGAGCGCGCGCATGAAACGGCGGTCGATTCAGTCTTTTCCAGTCCAGGCGGGTGAAAGGCCTGGGCGATCAGGATGGAGCAGATGGCGCAACTCGGGTCGTTGCTGGCTGTTGATCCAGCCCAGTGAAGTTTGGACCACTTTGCTTGCCAGAGTCCTGTCCAGCGCTGCACAATCGCCGATTCAGTCAACACAGAACGCACAACTTTCTTGGGTCAGCACAATCACCGCGCACCCCGATGGGGTTTCCCAAAATCTGGGGTGCCGAGTGTGTTGTCTTTTTTTCGCCTGCGATTCAATTTCAGAAACCCAGTTGATCGACCGCTGCCTCCAGCAGCGGCAGGGTCTGTACGAACAGGTTCCAGTCACTCGAACGCGCAGCCATTTCCAAATCTTTGATCAGACGCTCCGCACGCTCGGCACTCACCAAACCCAGGACGCCCCGCAACAGGTGCGTTTGTTCCAGCATCAGGATGGCGTTTTGTGCCTCCAAGGCTTGCATGAGCAGTGCTTTGCGGTGGGGCATGTCTTTTTTCAACAACGCAGCCATTTTCCGCAATGTGTCTGCGTCGACTTCCAGGTCTTCCCGCGCTGGGCTCAAGAAGGATGGGAGTACGGCAATTGGCCCGGCAGCCGACTCGGCAGGCGGCTTGGTGGTGGTGGCAGCCAATGGCGCTGGGGTATCGACTGGCATCTGGTCGTCGCGTGCCGCGCCTAGCGCATCCACCAGCGCGGCGCAGTTGATCGGTTTGCACAGATAGCTGTCCATGCCCGCCGCCATGCAAATCTCACGGTCACCTTTGGCCGCGTTGGCGGTGACGGCCACGATGGGTGTTCTCGGCAACCCGTGTTGTGCCTCATGCTCGCGAATCTGGCGTGTGGCCTCCAGCCCGCTGATGCCCGGCATTTGCACATCCATCAGCACCAAATCCAGGCCCCCCTGCTTCCACACTGAAACAGCCTCCAGTCCGTCGCGCGCCACCTTTAGCACACAACCGAGGCGGCTCAGCAGTTCTTCCAGAAGCATCACGTTGACCGGGTGATCATCGACCACCAAAACGCGCACACCCATGAAGCGCCAGGTTGTCAATTGATCTTTCCGAAAAACCGCCTCTGGCTTGCCTGATGCCGTGTCTTTTCCCTTGCATCCTTGTGGCGTCCACGGCAGGACAACCGAGAAGCTGTTGCCTTGGCCCAGCCCGCTGATTGGATCAATTTGCCCACCCATGGACCACACCAGTTGGCTGCAGATGGCAAAACCCATGCCGCTGTGGCCATGTTGACGTGTGGTGGATGCATCTGCTTGGCCAAAAGCTTCGAAGTCATGTGCCTGTGTCCCGCACGCGCAGCATCCGTTCCGAATTGGCCTTGCCAAGCCTTGCGACCGCAACATCTGTCGACAGGGCAACGCCATGAGTTTGCTCGGGCAGCTCGGAAGAGACCACCAGCGTCCTGTCGATGGACTTTCTTTGTGTTTCCTCCAAACAAAGACCCGACACTTCTTGCGGCAAGCTTGGGAGTCCAATTCGCGCGGTTTTCAATACAAGCTTTCTGGCCTCAACGTGGGAGGAATCGCGCACACCGTTGATCAGGTCCAACAGGACACTGAGCGGTATGTGTACGACGGGTGAGCATGAGCCGCAGCCCCGACGCGCGTCTGGCTTTTCAGGCCTCACATCGGTGACCAGCGGCATAAAATTTTTCAGTAATGCTTACATTATCTAACGATGGGAACGCAAAAAAACAACAGGCATCGTTTTCTAACCACCCTAAAAACAGCAAAAGTCCCGGCTGTTCTGAAAAGTTTTTGAAGTCTGAGAAAAGTAACAATTCAAAATGAGCGGTGCGAACGATGAATGTCGTGGTTCTCTTTTTGCAGCCAAATTGCTCAGCTTGTCTGTAGCCACAAGACGGGGGCCATTTGAAAGTTCACTCTGCTGCGCGCCGTTGAAATATTCCTGCGGGCCGCGCCACCCTGTCACCCGCGCTGTAAGCGCTCATGTTGCGTATTCTGTTGATTTCGCCAGCCCCGACTGGCGCTCACTGTGCGGTGATGGCCCCTGCTTCCAAGGCACCCTTGGATACGGTTCGAATCCGCTGCGTCGGGATGTTGGGTGAAGAACCTGCAAGCAGGCTGTCACCGTGGTCACGGCCTACTCTTGGTCGTTCAGCCCCACCAAGGCAGCAATCGCTTCATCGCCGCCACCTCACCGCAGTGGTCGGGTGTGTAGCCAGGCAGGGCACTCAGGCGGTCTTGCCATTTGGGGCTTCTGAGACGCTGCAGCAGCCGCTGCATAGGCAGCTCGTCCAGGGTCGACTTCAGGCACACCAGGCAATAGCGCTCCTCGGTGAGTGGGACGAAGTCCAGCCTGGCGTGGCGCGCGGCGTATTCGGTGCCCAGGCCCACCTCGGCCGTGCCATTGGCCACTGCCAGAGCCACTGCGCCATGTGAGCGCTCGATGTGCTCGAAACCGCTGATGCCGGCTGGCAACAGGCCGTCTTGCAGCAGCAGTTCGTCCAGCAGCAAGCGGGTGCCGGTACCCTTGGCGCGGTTCACGAACCGCGCCTGCACCCGCGCCACATCGGCCATGGTCTGCAACTGCAGCGGGTTGCCGGGCGCCACCATCAGGCCCTGCCAGCGCCGAGCGAAGCCGATGATTTTGTGCAGGCCTGGGCGCAGCAAGGGGCGGTAGGTGCGCGCGCTCAGGCTACCGACGGCGGCGAACGGCTGCATGTGAAACGCAGAAAGCTTGCAGCGCCCTTCGTTGAGCGCGCGGATCGCGTCCACACTGCCGCAGAAATGGATGTCCAGGTGCAGTGGCGCGCCATCGCGCTTGTGGGCAGGTGCCTGGGCAGTGAATTCGAGCAACTCGGTGAGGGCGTGGTCGTGGCTGGCGTACAGCGTGATCACCGGAATCGCACTGTCCTTTGCGGGGGCATCGAGCACCTGGGAGAAGGCGCGCTCCAGCTCGGCGCGCAGATTTTCCATTTGGGGCCCCAGCCGGGCTTGCGCCAGCCGCTCGGCTGCCAGCAGGCGCTCGCCAAAGGGCGTGAGCCGCGCCGCGTGGCCGCGCTCCCAGAAGACCAGGCCTTGGCCCAGAGCCGTCTCCCACTCCTTGAGCTGTCCCCAGACATGGCGGTAGGACAGACCGAGTTCGCGGGCGGCGCCCGAGATCGATCCGCTGCCCTGCACCGCGTGCAACACATCCATCATCGGGTTGCGCAGCAAAAATGGTTGTCGGGAGCGCACGGGCTCAGCCGAGCTCAGCGCATAAGACAGCTCGATTTTTCGCATGGTGGGCCAGTGTGCCGCATGTCAAGCACAGGCTCGGTAGCGCTTCCTATGCAGCGCTGTTCATACGGGGACTTCACGTAGTCGGACGGGCCTGCGCGGGGCTTAAGCTCCTGTGTGCATATGAACAGTTTTTCCGACAGCCTGGCGACGGCCTTCGGCCTCATCACCTCGGGCGACCCGGACCTGTGGGCGGTGGTGGTGCGCTCGCTCGCGGTGAGTGCCACGGCCTGTGCCATCGCCTGTGGGTTGGGCCTGTTGCTCGGCTCGCGTCTGGCGACCGCCCGCTTTGCGGGTCGCGGTGCCTTGCTCACGGTGCTCAACACCTCGCTGGCCATTCCCTCGGTGGTGGTGGGTCTGGTGGTGTATTTGCTGCTCTCGCGCTCCGGACCGCTGGGTTTTCTGGGCTGGCTGTTCAGCTTCCAGGCCATGGTGGTGGCGCAGTCGCTGCTGGTGCTGCCCCTGGTCACCGCGCTCACCCGTCAGGTGGTGGAAGACGCAGAAAACAGCCACGGCGAGCAGTTGCGCTCGCTGGGCGCTGGCAATGGCCTGCGCGCGCTGCTGCTGGCCTGGGACGAGCGCTACGCCTTGCTCACCGTGCTGCTGACCGCGTTTGGCCGCGCAGTGTCCGAAGTGGGCGCGGTGATGATCGTGGGCGGCAACATCGAAGGCTTTACCCGGGTGATGACCACCGCCATTGCGCTGGAGACCAGCAAGGGCGATTTGCCGCTGGCGCTCGGGCTGGGGCTGGTGCTGCTGGCCGTGGTGCTGGTGCTCAACGCCCTGGTGTCGTTGCTGCGCCGCTGGGGTGAACGTGCCGAAGGCGGTGCGCCGTTGATGGTGGCTGCATGACGGGCATGCCCCAGCCGGTCGGGTTTCGACTCGCGCCCGACAGCCGAGGTCAGGGTGGTGCGGTCTGCTTGGCTCTGCAGCAGGCCGATGTGCGTCTGGGCATCACCGGCCAGGTGCACGCGCTGCGCGGTATCGATCTGCGCATTTTTTCGGGTGAGCGGGTGGCGCTGGTGGGCTCCAACGGCAGTGGCAAAAGCACCTTGCTGCGCGCCTTGCATGGCCTGCTTCCCCTGTCAGCCGGCACATCGCAACGGCCAAGCGACCTTCGCATGGCGATGCTGTTTCAGCGGCCGTATCTGATGCGGCTGAGTGTGCTCAACAACATCGCGCTGGGCTTGTGGCTGCAGGGTGTGCCGTGGCGGCGCACGGGCGCGCTCGCTCGCGAGGCGCTGCAGCGGGTGGGCATGGCCGACCTGGCGCAGCGCAACGCCAGGGCGCTTTCTGGCGGGCAGGTGCAGCGGCTGGCGCTGGCCCGTGCCTGGGCTTTGCGGCCATCGGTTTGGCTGCTTGACGAGCCCACTGCCAGCCTGGATCCACATGCGAAACACGAGGTGGAAGCGTTGATTGCCGAGTTTTGCAGCGACGGCAGCGGCTTGGAGACCTTGCCGGGGTGCGCGTTGGCTGAGTCCGATCAGGCCGACAGGCGTTTGGTGTCGCACGGCCCCACCACGCTGGTCTTCGCCAGCCACAACCTGGGCCAGGTCAAGCGCTTGGCCAGCCGCGTCATCTACCTGGAGCAGGGACGGTTGCTGGTCGACCTCCCGGTTCATGCGTTTTTTGACCACGAGCGGCTGAAGGCGGTGTGCCCGAGCGCCCATCTGTTTCTTCAAGGAGAAAGTCTGTGAAATACGCCGTCAACCGAATCCCCGCAATCCTGTCTCGCGGCACCACCGTGGCGCTGCTGGGTACGGCCGGCGCGCTGGCCAGCGGCGCGGTCATGGCGCAGAACATTGTGGTGGCTTCCACCACCTCCACCGAGCAGTCAGGCCTGTTTGCACACCTGCTGCCAGAGTTCAAAAAGGCCAGCGGCATCGATGTGAAGGTGGTGGCGCTGGGCACCGGCCAGGCGATCGACACCGCGCGCCGGGGCGATGCCGACGTGCTGTTCGTGCACGACAAGGTGGCCGAGGAAAAGTTTTTGGCCGAGGGCTTCGCAGCCAAGCGCAAGGATGTGATGTACAACGACTTTGTGCTGATCGGTCCCAAGTCCGATCCGGTCCAAGCCAAAGGCAACGACATCGTGGCCGCGCTCAAGAAAGTGGCCACCGCCAACGCGCCGTTCATCTCGCGCGGTGACAAAAGCGGCACCCATGCGGCCGAATTGCGCTTCTGGAAAATGACCGATACCGATGCCAACAAAGGCAACGGTTACAAGGGCTGCGGTTGTGGCATGGGCCCGGCGCTCAATATTGCGTCCAGCAGCGGTGCGTACGTGATGTCCGACCGCGGCACCTGGCTCAACTTCAAGAACCGGGGCGACCTTGCCGTGTTGGTGGAGGGCGACAAGCGCTTGTTCAACCAGTATGGCGTGATGCTGGTCAGTGCCGCCAAGCACCCGCAGGTCAAGACCGCCGAAGGCCAACAGTTCATCGACTGGATCACGGGACCTGGTCAGGCAGTGATCGCTGCTTACAAGATTGGCAGCCAACAGCTGTTCTTCCCGAACGCCACCAAGTGACGCGTGGCGAGCCGCCGCTGGCGGTGTACGCGGCCGGCAGCCTGCGCGAGGTGCTGGGCGAGATCGCTGCCATGTACGAGGCGCAGACCGGGCAGGCGGTGTTGCTCACGCTCGGCGCGTCAGGCCTGCTGCGAGAGCGGATCGAGCGCGGTGAGTCGGCGTCGGTGTTTGCGTCGGCCGACACTGGCCACCCCCAGCGGCTGGCCGAGCGTGGTGGCTGGTCGGCGCCTGCGGTGTTCGTGCGCAACCACCTTTGTGCACTCACCGAGCGGGTGTACACCACTCCCGAGCAGCTGCTCGACACCTTGCTCGATCCAGCCGTTCGCATCGGCACGTCGACCCCGGGCGCCGATCTGTCGGGCGATTGCGCCTGGACCAGGTTCCGCCAGGCCGATGCGTTACGACCGGGCGCTGGCGATGAGTTGCGGTACAAGGCGCAGAAGCTGACTGGCCACGCCAGCCTGCCGGCGGCGCCACCGGGGTGCAGCACCTACGCCTGGGTGATGGGCAGCGGGCAGGCCGACGTGTTCATCACCTACCGCACCAATGCGGTCATCGCGCTGCGCGAGCGGCCCAGCCTCCGCATGGTCGAGCTGCCGCCAGCTTTACAGGTTGCGGCGGCCTACGGCCTGGGTGTCCGCGAAGACGCGCCTGCAGCGGCGCGTGCATTTACCCGGTGTCTGATGGCTCCAGGGGCGCAGGCTGTGTTCGCTCTGCACGGCTTCGAGCCGGCCTGGTGAACCCGGCGGGCGCTCAGTGTTTCTTGGCCTGCAGGCGCCGGTAGACGGTGGCGCGGCTGATGCCCAGCGCACGCGCCGCCTCGCCGACGTTGCCACGCGCGTCTTCCACCGCCTTGCGGATCAACCCGATTTCGTGGTCTTTCAGAGGCACGGCGTGGCTGGCTGGGCTGGTGCGGTGGGTGGCGTGTTCGCCTTGGGGTGTTACCCGGTGCCTCTGCGCCAGCATCTGCAGCCGCAGGCCAGACCACAGTGGAATTTCAAGCGCGCCAGTCTGCGGTCGCGCCGCGTCGAACAATTCGGCGTGGGGCATGGCAAACACGCTGTCGGCGTGGGTGAGGCCGCCGTGGCGTGGGGTGCCGAGCATCTGTGCGGCGGGGTGGTTCATGCCGGTGATGAAACCTTCTGCGTCCAGGCAGACCAGCCCATCGCTGTCGTCGCCGAGCACGCGCCCGGGCCAGTTCAGGCGCAGCAGCAGGTGGTGTGGCTGGGCAAGGGTGAGCGCGTTCTCGATGCTGCGTGCCGACTGCGACACCAGGTGCTTGAGCGCTGGTTGTTCGGTCACGTTGATCCCGGTCAGATCGAGCATGCCCACGCAGTCACCGGTCGGCGCCACGATGGGGGCGCCAGCGCAGCTGAACACGCTGGTGTGTTGAAAGAAATGCTCACCTCGGTGCAGCCAAACCGCTTCCTGTTCGGCCAGGGCGGTGCCGATGGCGGTGGTGCCCACTGCCGCTTCCGACAGATCGATGCCCACCCGCGCGATCGCCGCGGTGAGAGGATCGCTGCGATCGACTGGGCCGTGTATCTGCAAGGCGGTGCCGTGGGCGTCGGTGAGGATGGCGAAATAGCGCGTGTGCAGCAGGGTGCGTGTCAATGTGTGGATCACCGGCGCCGCCGCTTGCAACAGCGGGTGGCTGGCGTCGAGCGCGTGGCTGAGCGCGCTGGCCGAGAACGGCTGGAAACTGACCTCGTGCTGCGGTTCATGACCCAGATCGAGGCAGCGGTGCCATGAGCGCTCGATCATCGGGTCGAGCCAGCCGCTGGGCGCGGGCTGGCGGGTTTGCAGCACCCGCTGCCGGGCCTGTGCGATGTGCGCTAGGCGGTGGTCGGCAGAAGTGGTGAGGGGCGTGCTGTTCATGGAGACCTTGACGCGCTGTGCGCACCCGGGATGCGGGCGGCGCAGATGTTGATTGAATCAGTTCTGGCGGGTTTTTGCACCTGTCTGGGGAAGCGCCCAACGTTGGCCTGTGTCGTGCGACAGGCGCGCGAGCGTCTCGGGGGTGTCCAGGTCTCGGGTGTGGTGGGTGTTGCCCGGCGCCCAGACTGCGACCTGCTGTGGTCTTTGAAGTGCCCAGGGCCGCAGACCCGCCCGGTCTTGCGCGAGCCATTCGCGCGCCAAATCGGCCTGCAGGAGCACCGGGTGGCCTGGCTCACCGCTGTGCTCTGGCCAGCTGATGCGCTGCACGGGTGAGCGTTCTTTGAAGGTTTGCAAAGCGCGCTGAAGGTCGTTTGCGCCCAGCAGCGGCTGATCGGCCAGGAGCAGCATGACTGTGTCCGCTTCGGTTATGAGCGCCTGCAGGCCCAAGCGCAGCGAGGACGACGGGCTGTCTCCAGGCTCAGGGTTGTGCACCAGGGTCATGGGCAAGGCGGGTGGCATCTCGCGCAGCGCGGTCTGTATCGCCTCGGTGTGGTGACCGAGCACCAACACCGTCTGCACCGGCGCCAGGCGGTGCACCGAGCGCAGCAACCGCTGCAGCAGCGTTTCGCCTTCGACCGTGATCAGGCACTTGGCCACGCCGCCCATGCGCGAACCCGCACCGGCGGCGAGCACGATAACGCCGAGCATTCAACTCCCGCGCGCGGCGGTGAAGCAGACCGGTGCATCATCCTCGGCCCTGCGCGGTTGCAGCGCTTCTTTGGCTGGGCCGACCTGCATGGCAGGCGTGAGCGCCACCCCGTTTTTGATCGCGAGCACCTCGGCCATGATGCTGACCGCGATCTCGGGTGGCGTCTTGCTGCCGATGTACAGGCCGATCGGCCCGCTCAGGCGCGCCAGACTGGCCTCGGTCTGGCCGAAGTGTTCGATCAGCCGCGCCTTGCGCGCCTCGTTGTTGCGCCGCGAGCCGATGGCGCCGACATAAAACGCCTCGGTCTCCAGCGCCTCAATCAGGGCCAGATCGTCCAGCTTGGGGTCGTGGGTGAGGGCGATCACGCAGCTGCGCCTGTCGACTACAAACGCGCGAACCACGTCGTCGGGCATGCCGCTGTCCAGCTTCACATTGGCCACGCGCCAGCTGCTGCGGTATTCCTCGCGCGGATCGCAGACGGTCACGGCGAAGCCGCTGAACAGCGCCATGGTGGCCAGGTACTCGGTGAGCTGGCCGGTGCCGATCAGCAACATGCGGTACTCGGGCCCGAAGCAGTTGCGCAGCCACTGGCCATCATCTTGCAGACCGCTGGGCCGCTCGCAGGCCAGCAGCCTGACCCGCCCGGTGGCGATCTCGGTGTGGCGCTCGACCATGTGGCCAGCGCCCAGGGACTTCACCAGCTCGGCCAGCAGCTGGGCGTCGGGGTTGAATTCGAGCAGCAGCTCCAGCGTGCCGCCGCAGGGCAGGCCGAAACGGTGGGCCTCGTCGGCGCTCACGCCGTAGGTCACCCGCTCGGGTGGGCCGCTGGGGATCTCGTGCGTGATGTCGCGGGGGGTGCCTTCTGCAGGCGCAGAACCAGCGGCGGTGTAAGCGCGGCTGTAGCGGTAGATCAGATCGTCTTCGATGCAGCCGCCCGAGACCGAGCCCACCACCGACCCGTTTTCACACAGTGCCATGATGGACCCCACCGGCCGTGGTGACGATCCCCAGGTGTGAATCACCGTGGCCAGCAGCGCCTTTTGTCCCTGGCTGCGCCACTGCAGCAGGCTGCGCAACACGGTGAGATCGAGATTTTCCATGGCTGTGTCCTCGGTATCCGGTGCGGTGTCTGCTTGGCCTTGAGACAGCTTGGGATCAGCGCGTGGCGAACCAGACCACTACCGCCACGGCAGCCGCTGCGGCCACCCAGACCCAGCCGGGCAGACCGCTGCTGGCAACAGCCACTGGAGCGGGCGCAGCCACAGCCGCCACCGCTTCGGGAGCCGGATACAGGCGCTGCAGCTCGGCCTCAAAACGCTTGAAGAAGTCTTCGGCCAGATTCTTCGCCACGCCATCGATCAGCCGCTGCCCCATCTGCGCGATCTTGCCACCGACGCTGGAATGCACGGTGTAGTGCAACTCGCAGCCGCTGCCCAAGGGCTTGAGTTCCACGGAAGACTGTCCTTTACCGAAACCGGCCACACCGCCCTGGGCGTCGAAGTTGAGCTTGTAGCTGCTGGGCGCCACGATGTCGGTGAGCTGCACCTTGCCGCTGAAGCGCGCTGCCACCGGGCCGATCTTGAGCGCGGTTGTGACCGCGTAGGTGTTGTCGCCAGCGGGCTCGAATTTCTCGCATCCCGGTATGCAGACCTTGAGCACGTCGGCATTGTTGAGCGCATCCCACGCCTGCTGCTGGCTGGCGGTGAGGGTGCGTTGTCCTTGCATGTCCATGGAGGGTCTCCGTCGAAAAGGGGCAAAAGTGGGATGGGTTCAGCGCTTCATCAGCCGCGACATGGCCTGTGCCAGGTCTTCCAAACGCGATAGGTTGTGTACCGCGAGCATGCCATCGGCGTACTGGTGCAGGCGTTGGGCGCCGCTGGCCAGCGGCGCATAGCCGCCGAAACGCAGCAGCGGATTCAGCCAGAGCAGCTGGCGGCAGTGGCGCTTGAGCCATTGCAATTCGTGGTCCAGCGCCGCCGGTTCGCCGGTGTCCAAGCCGTCGCTGATCAGCAGCACCACGGTGCGCCGCCCAACCAGGCAACGTGCATGGCGTTCGCGCAAGCTGGCGAGCGAAGCGCCCAGCCGCGTACCGCCCGCGAAGTCGGCGATCTGCGCGTTGGCCGCTTCCAGCATGTGGTCGGTGTCGCGGTGGCGGAAGGCGGGGCGCAGGTCGGTCAGGTCGGTGCCGAAGGCGAACACCGTGCGCGGGCTTTGGCGGGTGGCGTTGTGCAAGAAAGCGAGCAGCAGGCGGGCGTAACGCTCCATCGAACCAGAAATATCGACCAGCACCAGCAGCGGCAGCGCCTGTGGCCGACGCTCGCGCTTGGGCACCCACAGCAGCTCACCCTCGAATCGGCGCGCCTGCTGCAAGGCCGCAGCCCAGTGAGGACGCTGCCCGCGCAGGCCAGCGCGGGTGCGCCGCCCGGCCACCGGCGGCAGGGGCAGCGGGACATCGCGCACCAGGCGCTCGATCAGCCTGAACTCGCTGGCGTTGAGGGTGGCGAAATCGGCATGGCGCAGACGCTGCTGTTCGCTGGCCGTCATGGCCGCATCGAGCTGAACTTCACTTTCCTTGCGCGGGCCTTCCACTGGCGATTTGGCGGCGGCCAGCGCTTCTTGCACCCGGGCCTTGCGGCTGGGCGGCTGGCCCTGGCGCACCTTGGGCAGCATCTGTGCCAGCAGTTGCTGCGCGAGCTCGGGGTTGCGAAACAGGGCGTCGAACAGCTGGTCGAACACCTCAATGTCTTGCTGGCGGCTCACCAGCACCGCCCTGAGCGCGGCATGTAAATCGTCTTTGCGCTCGACGCCAACCAGTTGCGCGGCGTCAATGGCCAGCGCGATCCGGCTGCTGTCCACCGGCACACCGGCGCGGCGCAGCGCGCGCCCGAAGCCAGTGATGTTGTCGGGCAGCTTGCCGCTGCGGGCGTCCCCGAGTTGCATGGCCAACCCCCCTCAAGCGGGCTCGGGCTGCAGCAGGGTGTCGATCAGCGGGAGCAGGGCGGCCACGTCTTCGCGCTGCTTGAACAGGATGCCCGCCGTGTCTTGAATCACCTCTGGGTCGAGCATGAGCGTGTCCAGCGCCACCAGCGCCTTGGCCCACTCCACGCTCTCTGCGATGCCGGGGCTGCGCTGGAAGGCACTGGAAAAAGGCATGGAGCGCAAGCGGGACACGAACTGTGTGATCTGCTCGGTGAGCGCTGGCCCCGCTTCAGGCACCTGGCTTTGCACGATGGCCAGTTCGCGCTCGCGCTCGGGGTAGTCCATCCACTGGTAGAGACAGCGGCGTTTCACCGCATCGTTCAGGTCGCGGGTGCGGTTGCTGGTGAGGATGGTGATCGGCGCCGCCTGCGCCTTGATCGTGCCGAGTTCGGGAATGGTGACTTGGTACTCGCCCAAGTATTCAAGCAGGAAGGCCTCGAAGGGCTCGTCTGCCCGGTCCACCTCGTCGATCAGCAACACCGCACCAGGCGCTGGCGCTTGCAGCGCCTGCAGCAAGGGGCGGCGGATCAGGTAGCGCGCCTGATACACCTCGCGCTCGATCTCTTCGGGGGTGTTGGTGTCTTGTACGGCGCGCATGTGCAGCAACTGCGCGGTGTGGTTCCACTCGTACAAGGCCTCGCGCTGCTCCATGCCGTCGTAACACTGCAGGCGCAGCAGCGGGCGCCCCAGAATTTTGGCGAGCGCCTTGGCCAGCTCGGTTTTGCCGACACCCGGTTCGCCCTCCAACAGCAGCGGGCGCTGCAGCCGCATGGCGAGAAAGACCGAGGTGGCGAGCTGGCGCGGTGCGTGGTAGCCCACGCCTTGCAGGGCGTGGGTGATGCCGTCGATGGAGTCCAAGCCTGGATTGCTGTCGGTTGCCTCAGCCATTGGCCTGCTGCACCGCCCGCTGGGTTTGCACCTTGATCAGCTGGGCACGGAAGGCGGTACTGGCGTGCAGATCACCGTTGAGTTCGTTCGCATCGATGGTCACGTCCTGTACCGCTTCAGGGGTGAAACTTTTGGACAGCGCCGCTTCCAGTCCAGCATGGCGGAACACGCCATTGCCCGCGCCGGTGATCGCCACCCTTACGCCCTGCGCGGTCTGCGCCACGAAAACGCCCACCAGCGCATAGCGTGAAGCCGGTTGGCGGAACTTGGCGTAAGCCGCCTTCAGCGGCGCTGGGAAGTGAATCGCTGTGATCAGCTCGCCCGGTTCCAGGGCGGTTGTGTACATGCCTTGGAAGAAGTCATCGGCCGCAATCTTGCGCTGGTTGGTTTCAACCGTGGCACCCAGCGCCAGCACCGCGCTGGGGTAGCAGGCGGCCGGGTCGTTGTTGGCCACCGAGCCACCCATCGTGCCCATGGCACGCACCTGGCGGTCACCGATGTTGCCGGCCAGGGCGGCCAGCGCCGGGATCAGCTGTTGGACCTCGGCGCTGTCGGCCACGGTTTCGTGTTTGGTCATGGCGCCAATGACCAGCGTGTTGCCGTCCTTCTTGATACCGCTCAGCTCGGCCACACCGGCCAGGTCGATCAGGCTCTCGGGCTGAGCCAAGCGCTGTTTGAGTGTGGCGATCAGAGTCTGGCCACCGGCCAGCGCTTGGCCACCGCTGGCGATCTTGGCCAGAACATCGTTCAGGGAGGCAGGGCGTTCGTAGGCGAATGCGTACATGGGGTTTTTCCTCAGGCTTTGGCTTGTTGGATGGCGGTCCAGACGCGGTTCGGACTGGCCGGCATGTCCAGGTCTTTCACGCCCAGGGGCGCGAGCGCGTCGAGCACCGCGTTGATCACCGCCGGCGGCGAACCGATGGCGCCGGCTTCACCGCAACCCTTGGTGCCCAGCGGGTTGGTGGTGCAGGGGGTGCACACGTGGCCGATGGTGAAGTTGGGGAAGTCGTCGGCGCGCGGCATCGTGTAGTCCATGAAAGAGCCGGTGATCAGCTGTCCGGTTTCGCGGTCGTACACGCAGTGCTCCATCAGCGCTTGCCCGATGCCCTGCACCAGACCACCATGCACCTGGCCCTCGACAATCATCGGGTTGATGATGACGCCAAAGTCGTCTACGGCGGTGAAGCGGTCAACGCGCACCACGCCGGTGGCTGGGTCGATTTCCACCTCGCAGATGTAGGTGCCCGCCGGGAAGGTGAAGTTGGTCGGGTCGTAGAACGCTGTTTCGTTAAGGCCGGGTTCCAACACATCGAGTGGGTAGTTGTGGGGCACGTAGGCGGTCAAGGCGACTTGGCCGAAAGTGACCATTTTGTCGGTGCCCTTGACCTTGAATTCGCCGCCGACAAAGTCGATGTCAGCGTCGCTGGCTTCCATCAAATGCGCCGCGATTTTCTTCGCCTTGGCCTCAATCTTGTCCAGCGCCCGCATGATGGCCGCGCCGCCGACCGAGATGGAGCGCGAGCCATAGGTGCCCATGCCAAACGGCACGCGCCCAGTGTCGCCGTGCACGATGGCAACCTGCTCGGGGTCTAGCCCCAGGCGCGCCGCCACGACCTGTGCGAACGTGGTCTCGTGGCCCTGACCGTGGCTGTGCGAGCCGGTGAATACCGTGACGCTGCCGGTGGGGTGCACCCGCACCTCGCCGCACTCGAACAGACCGGCTCGTGCACCCAGGGCGCCCGCCACGTTGCTGGGGGCCAGGCCGCAAGCCTCGATGTAGCTGGAATAGCCGACGCCGCGCAGCAGTCCTTTGGCCTTGGATTCGGCCTTGCGTTGGTCCAGGCCAGCCACATCGGCCAGGTCGTTGGCTTGATCCAGGCAAGCGTTGAAATCACCGGTGTCGTACTGCAGCGCCACCGGCGTCTGGTAAGGGAACTCGGTGATGAAGTTGCGCCGGCGAATCTCGTCCTGCGACAGGCCCAGCTCCCAGGCCGCCCGGCTCACGATGCGCTCCAGCAGGTAGGTGGCCTCGGGGCGGCCTGCGCCGCGGTAGGCGTCGACCGGCGCGGTGTTGGTGAACCACGAATCCACCTCCACATACACCTGCGGTGTCTTGTACTGGCCGGCCAGCAGCGTGGCGTACAGGATGGTCGGCACGGCGGTGGAGAAGGTGGACAGGTACGCGCCCAGGTTGGCGTCTGTGTGAACACGGAAGGCGAGGAACTTGCCATCCTTGTCCATCGCCAGTTCGGCGTGGCTCACGTGGTCGCGGCCGTGGGCGTCGCACAGAAACGCCTCCGAGCGGTCGCAGTTCCACTTAATGGCGCGGTTGAGCTTTTTGGAGGCCCAGGTCAGGCACACGTCTTCAGCGTAAAGATAAATCTTGGCGCCGAAGCCACCGCCCACATCAGGTGCGATCACACGCACCTTGTGTTCTGGCAGACCCATCACGAACGCGGTCAGCAGCAGACGCTCGACGTGGGGGTTCTGATTGGAGACATACAGCGTGTAGTCGTCACCGGCGCGGTTGTAATGGCCGATGGCGGCGCGCGGCTCCAACGGGTTGGGCGCCAGGCGGTTGTTGACCAGATCCAGCTTGGTCACATGGGCTGCCCCGATGAAGGCTTTGTCTACCTCGGCCTTGTCGCCAATGGACCACTTGTAGCAGCTGTTGTCGGGCGCAATGTCGTGCACCACGGGCGCGCCTTCGGCCTGCGCGTCGCGCACGTCAACGATCGCCGGCAAGGGCTCGTAATCCACCTCGACCAGCTCAGCCGCGTTGCGCGCCTGCTCGTAGGTCTCGGCCACCACCATGGCCACGTGATCGCCCACATAACGCACTTTTTCGAACGCCAGGATCGGGTGCGGCGGCTCCTTCATCGGCTCGCCATTGGAGCTGTTGATCAGCCAGCCGCAGGGCAGACCGTTGATCTTGGCATCGGCCACGTCTTGGCCGTCCAGAATCCCAATCACGCCTGGCGCGGCCAAGGCAGCGGTTTTGTCGACGCTGCGGATCTTGGCGTGGGCGTGGGGCGAGCGCACGAAATAGGCGAAGGCCATGTTGGCCAGCACGATGTCGTCGGTGTACTGGCCGCCACCGGTCAGAAAGCGGTAGTCCTCCTTGCGGCGAAGCGATTCCCCGATGTGGGGCAGGTTGGCGAAGTCGGATGCACCCATGGTTTTTCTCCTCAAGCTTTCATGGCCGCTGCACCCTGCAGCACGGATTTCACAATGTTCTGGTAGCCCGTGCAGCGGCACAGGTTGCCCTCCAATGCTTCGCGCACTTCGTGCTCACCGGCGTTGGGCTGGCGCTTGCAAAGGTCGAGCGCGCTCATCACCATGCCGGTGGTGCAGAAGCCGCATTGCAGGCCGTGGCACTCTTTGAAAGCGGCTTGCATCGGGTGCATGGTGCCGTCGTCGGTGGCCAGACCCTCGATGGTTTCGATGTCGGTGCCTGCTGCTTGCGCCAGCAGCATGTTGCAAGACTTGACCGCCTTGCCGTCCATCAAAACAGTGCAAGCACCGCATTGCGCGGTGTCGCAGCCCACATGGGTACCGGTGAGCTTGAGGTTGTCGCGAAGCGCTTGAACCAGCAGCGTGTGTGGCGCTGCATCGATGGTCACGGCCTTGCCGTTGACCTGGAGTTGAACCTGCATCGTTGTCTCCTGTTGGTGAATTCCATCCAACAGTGAAACATGGTGTTCGCCGCTTGGCCTTGGGTGTAACCCTAGGCTTGGCACCCGATCAGTGGCTTTTTCTCAAATTGAGACGCTGCATGGCGTTTCTGTGCCCGCTTTAAGCGGCGATGGCTTCCGGTTCGGGCAGGCGCACCCGGTCGTTGGTGCTCAGCAGGTAATCGTTGAACACATGCTCGGCGGTGAGCAGCTGGTATTGGCCGTCAAGCCCGAGGATGGAGGTGTCTTTCAAGCGCCCGGCGCTCTGGCCACAGGTCCAGACATCGAAGTTGCGCATCTGCGTGCAAAGGCAGGTTTTGTCTTTCACCGAAATGCGCTTCTCACCTGGGTGCAGGGCGACTTCGCGGTTGTAGGCTGTGATGTAGTCGCATTTGCCGTGAGCGTCCAGCAGGTACCCATAGGCTTCACAGTTCGGACGGATGCCGTCGCCAATACCGGGGCTGCCTTTGATCATGCGCATCGGGTAGCCGGTGGGCGAGATCTCGTTGACCTCGATGTCGTCCTCATTGGCTTTGAAGTACTCCTGCTTGATATCGTCCGGTAGGCCACATTCCTTGCTCACGGTAAAGCGGGTCGCCACCTGAACGCCCGAGGCGCCCATCTCCAAAAAGCGCACTGCATCGCTGCCGGTGAAGATGCCGCCAGCCGGCAAAACCGGGATGTCGAGCTGCTCGGTTTTCATCCAGGCGAGGATCTCGGTCACGATGGTGGCCAAGTCGTACTTCGCCCAGTCCATGCCAAAGCCCAGGTGGCCGCCAGCCAGCGGGCCTTCCACCACGATGTAGTCGGGCATGCGGTTGAGCCGGCTGTTTTTCTTCAAAAACAGCTGCAGCGCGCGCAGCGAAGACACGATGATGCCGATCTTGGCGTCGCGAAAGCGCGGGTGGTCTTCAATCAATGGCAGCGAGCCCAGGTGCAAGCCGGCGGCCAGTGTGATGCCGTCGATGCCGGCATCCAGCGCCGAGGCCATGCGCACCTTGAGCGTCTCCTTGGGCGCGTTCATGGTGAGTTTTTCCATGCAGTTGATGAACACCAGGCCGCTGCCGGTCTTGCGCGACATGGTTTTCTCCACGTGCATGCGCGTGGCCTCGGCCAGGTGTCCCAGGTCAAACTTCACGTCCGACTTGTCAGCCGAGTCGACGTTGTACTGGTACTGCTTTTGCTTGGCCTTGACGTACTTGGTTTTGTAGCGGCGGTCGGTCACCGTCTTGACCATTGCATCGCTGATGTGGCCCACGCCGCCCAGACGCGCCGCCTCCACGGCCAGGTCGGACGAGGAAATGTCCACGCCCATGCCGCCAATCATGATGGGCACGAGCTCGTGTCGGCCCATGCGCATGCGGAAGTCGTCCAGTTGTCTCATGTTCGTCGTGTGTCTCGTTGTCGATGCAAGCTTAACGGCAACCTTCCAGCGGCAGGTTGTGCAAGTGCGCTGTCATGGCCAGTTTGCTTGTGGTTGGCGGAGCAAAACTCTCATGGACTTGCGCTGCAAGTTTCAGAGTCCCTATTGTCAAACAAGCGCTTGCTGCTTTCTGTGCGGAGCTTCTTAACCCTTGCAGCAGATCAACCCCAACGTGTGTGACCGCCGAAGATGTCAGCTGGCGGAATGGCGTTGGCTCGCTTGGGGGCAGACACCCCGCAGATGGACATGGAGGTCGCAACCAACCACGGCGCACCGCTGAAAGGTTGAAAAGGTTCAAGCGCTGACCAACCAAGCCGCCGCGCTGCGCATACCGGCCCAGGTCAGCAACAGCGAGCCGAAAACATGCAGACCCGCGGTGGTCGCCGCCAGCAACCAGCGCCCGTGTTGCAACATGCTCACCACCTCCAGCGAGAAGGTGGAAAAGGTGGTGAGAGCGCCCAGAAACCCGGTCACGATCGCCAGCCGCCAAGTCGGGTCGATTTGCGTCTGGCTCTGGAAAAACACCACCGCTGCGCCGATCGCGTAGGCCCCCATCCAGTTGGCGGCCAGCGTGCCCCAGGGCAGGGCGACGTGGCTGGGCAGCGGGCTGAGCCACAGGCCGAGCTGCCAGCGCGCCAGGGCACCCAGCGAGGCACCCAGTGAAATAGCGACAGCGGTCAACATGGGACTGTAAAACCCGTCTTGCTGGAGCTGTTGCGGGTTCTACAGCGAGCTGGCGGATGGGTTTTAGAACGGCGAGTCGCCGTCGTCGCCTACAGCGGTCACCGCTTCGCGTCGGGATGCGGCGGGCTTGGCACCAGCTGCACCAGCTGCATCGGGGGCGTCAGGTGCAGCGACTCCCAAGGCCAGTTCACCGCCCAGCGCCTGGATCAGCTCGGGAATGAGCTTTTGCAGCTCGCCGGTGCTGAGCGCGACATCGGTGTCAAAGCCACTCTCGTCGCTGCTGGCACGGTCATCAAACACGCCTTCAAGGAACGAGATCTTCTTCAGTTGCATGGTGTCGGTGAGCATGAAGCCGATTCGGCCTTCCCAGCTCATGGCCAGTTTCGTGGGCAGCTTGCCCTCTGTGATGTGCTTGCGCACCTCATCGGTGGCTAGGTTGTGGCGGGTGAATTTGACGACCGATTTTTCTTCGTCACCCGATTTGAGTTCGCATTCGCGCTCCACATTGAAGCCCTCGGGCCAGTCGTCGGGCGATTCGGCGGACAGCCAATTGGTCATGGCCGTTTGCGGCGTCACAGCGGTCTGCAGCAAGGTGATGCTGAGGTCGTTGAAGGCGGTGACCAGCGAGGTCACGAGTTCATCGACCTTGCCCTGGCTACTCGCGTCGGTGATGAGCAGGTGGTTAATCGGGTCGATCCACACCCAGACGCTGCCACGGCGCGGAAAGGCCATGGGCAGCAGGGCCATCAGCGCGTCTTCGCGCAAGGACTTGGTTTCCTTTTTGCCGGGCTTGCGGCCAGTGGTGGCTTCGATGTGGTCGGCTTCTTCTTGCGCTTTCTCGCGCACGATATCGCCGGGCACGGCCTTTGTTTCCATCACGAATTTCAGGATGCGCTGGCCAGCCACCGATTCCACCAGCGGGCCATGTGCTTCGCCGCGCGGCTCTGCCCAACCCACCGATTTGTCTTGAGAGGCCCCGCAAGGCCCAAAGCGCAATGCATCGAGTGCAGTTTCCATTTCCTCCAGCGTTGGAGCCCAGCCGGGCGCGATGCGGTACAGCGTCACATTCTTGAACACAAAATTTCCTTGTTGATGATTGGCGCCCGAACTTTGGCGTTTGGCTGCTTAAGTTTAGAGGGTCGAGGTACCGGGCAGGGGCGGGGCACAGGCCGCCGCAATCGCCGTCATCAAATGGTGTACCGGCAAGCCGCTGGCCCGCTGAAGTGCGGCGGCATAGGGCGGCATGTTGGTGCATTCAAGCACCAGGTTTTGCACGCCGGGGTGCTGCCTGCGAAGTGGCTCCACGAGCGCTACCAACTCGGCTTGCGCGCGAGCCAAATCCAGCGTGGGCTGGTTACCCAGAATCTGCTGGCGAAAGTGGCTGTTGGGCGGGACACCGATGATCGGGGTGCCTGCAGGTACGCCCGCTGCGTGCAGCAATTCGGTTGAAAGAGAGTCAGCGTCGATGGTCAACACGGCGGGACCGTGCACCGCTCTGCAAAGCAGTAGGCTCGAGCTGATCACCGGAACAGGCAGGTTTCGGCTCAGCTCAGCCTGGTAGCGCACCAAAAAACCGCAACTGGTGGTGATCAAAGTGGCCCCCAGCCCCACGAGGTCGTGCGCAGTCGCCACAAATTCGTTCAGCAAACCGGGATCGTCGCGGTGCACCACGCGCTGGGGTGAGGCGCCCGGCAACACCCGGTAGATCGCTTCCAGACCCAAATCGGAAAATGTTTGTGGATGCCCCACATCGCCGACCGGTCTGGGGAACTGGGTTTCCAGCATGAGCACGCCAATGCGCTGGACCGGTGAGGGGATCGGGAGCATGAAGGTCTTGTGTTGATGCAGATTGGCGCTCACGATAATCGTCGCATGCCCTGCACGTCCCACCCAATATGACCTCCCAGATCGCTGTGCTCGGTGGTGGCATGGTTGGCGTGTGTTGCGCGCTGGAGCTGCAAGCCCGGGGCCACAAAGTGACGCTGATTGAGCGCGCGCAGGCGGGCGCCGAAACCTCGGGCGGCAACGCCGGCGTGGTGGCACGCAGCTCCCTGGCGCCGCTCAACCAGCCAGCGTTGTGGGCTCAGTTGCCGAAACTGCTGGGCAATCGAAGTGCGGCCCTGCGCTACAACGCCGGATTTCTGCTGCGCCACACGGCCTGGGTACGGGGTTTTCTGGGTAGCGCTCGGCAACGCGTGTTCGACGAGACCGTGCCCGCGCTGGATGCGCTGATCCGCTTGTCCACTGAGCGCCACCGCCACTGGACGCAGCAGGCCGGCACAGACAGCTTGTGGCGCTACAACGGTTGGTTGTATGCCTATCGCGACGCGCGAGCCTGCGAACGGGCGGCGGCCACCCGCGCGCTCTGGTCGCGCTTCCAGGTGGATCACGAGGTGCTGACGGCGGCAGCGCTTGCCGAGCTGGAGCCAGCGTTGGGCGATGCCTATGGGGCGGCGGTGTGGGTGAAAGACGCGGCGTCGGTCTCAAACCCGCAGCAGGTGGTAGCGGCCTATGCGAATCTCTTCGTTCAGCAGGGCGGGCAGTGGCTGACCGACGAATGCCGGTCTTTCGCGCGGGACGAGTCGGGCCGTTGGCGCCTGCGCTTGGCCCAAAGCGGCCAACACGATGTGGATCAGGTGGTGGTGTGCCTGGGCCCTTGGTCGCCAGATGCGTTGGCGCCGCTGGGCTTGAAGGTGCCGATGGCGTTCGAGCGCGGCTACCACATGCACTTCGACTGGCAGGGGGAGAGGCCGCTGACGCGCCCGGTCTACGACACCGCCGCCGCCTGCGTTCTTTCGCCCATGCAGGCGGGTGTGCGGCTGAGCACGGGCGTGGAGCTGACGCAGCGCGATGCGCCCAGCCGACCCACCCAGTTGAATGCCGCCGAGCAGGCGGTGCGCGCCGTGTTGCCGCTGGGCAAGCGGCTCGACGCCTCGCCCTGGCGCGGTGCCCGTCCGACCCTGCCCGACAGCCGCCCGGTGATCGGCGCTGCCAGCAGTCACCCTGGTTTGTGGCTGGCCTTTGGTCACCAACACATCGGGTTCAGCACAGGGCCGGGCACAGCCATGGTGCTCGGGGCGCTGCTCGATGGCCAGGCCACGCCCATCGATGCTCGGCCTTTTCGACCCTCGCGCTTTGGCCTTTGAACTTACATGTGCGAGGGCAGCCAGTTCACGATGGCCGGGAACCGCCAGATCGCCACCAGTGCCAATCCCATCAACAAAAAGTAGGGCAAGCACACCTTGGCAATCCAGGTGATTTCGCGTTTGGTCATGCCTTGCAACACGAACAGGTTGAACCCCACCGGCGGTGTGATCTGCGCCATCTCCACCACGATCACCACGAAAATGCCGAACCAGATCAGGTCGATGCCAGCTGCCGTCACGGTGGGCAGGATCACGCCCATCGTGAGTACGATCATGGAAATGCCGTCGAGGAAGCAGCCCAGAATCATATAAAAAATGGCCAGTGCAATCAGCAGCATGCCTGGCGAGAGGTTGAGCCCGGTGACGAACTCGGCCAGATGGCGTGGCAAGCCGATGAAGCCCATGGACAACGTGAGAAACGCCGCGCCGGCCAGGATCAACCCGATCATGCAATACAGCCGCGTGGCGCCCATGAGCGAGCTTTTAAACGTCGCCCAGTTCAGCGAGCCCTGGACTGCTGAAAGAACAAGTGCACCCACCACACCGATGGCCGCCGCCTCGGTGGCGGTGGCCAGGCCGCTGTAGATGCTGCCGATCACGCCGCCGATCAGCAGCACGACGGGAATCAAATGGCGCGATTCGCGCAGCTTCTCGCCCAGCGTGGCCTGCGCATCGGCGCTGGGGACTTGGCTGGGGTTGAGCAGCGCCCACACGATGAGGTAACCCGAGAACAGAGAGGCCAGCAAGATGCCGGGTAACACCCCCGCCACGAAAAGCTGCGCGATCGACACTTCGGCGGCCACCCCGTAGACGATCATGATGATGGAAGGCGGTATCAGCAGACCCAGCGTGCTTGCACCACCGAGCGAGCCGATGATCTTGTCGGCCGGATATCCCCGTTTGGCGAGCTCGGGGATGCTCATCTTGCCAATGGTGGTGCAGGTGGCGGCCGATGAGCCCGACACAGCGGCAAAGATTGTGCAACCCAGAATGTTGGTGTGCAGCAGCCGACCGGGCAGGGCATTCACCCAGGGCGCCAAGCCGCGAAACATACTCTCCGACAGTTTGGTGCGAAACAGAATCTCGCCCATCCACACAAACAGGGGCAGCGCGGTGAGCGTCCAGCTGCTGGATGCGCCCCAGATCGTGATGGCCATGGCGTCCCCGGCAGGCCGAGAAGAAAACAGCTCCATGCCGATCCAGGCCACGCCGGCCAAGGTCAGGCCGATCCAGACACCGCTGCCGAGCAGGGCAAAGAGCGCGATCACCAGCATGAGCGTCACGGTGATATCACTCATGGTGGGCCTCTCCTGTTGCGCGAACGCGGCGACCGCGCAACTCCAGCACCCATTCGTCGACCAGCGCGATCAGCAGCACCGTGGTGCCAACCCCCATCACGATTTGCGGAATCCACAGCGGTGTGGCATCGCTGCCGGTGGAGATGTCGTTGAAGCTGTGTGATTGCCAAGCCATACGCCAGGCGTAAAAGCTCAGCAAAGCGGCCAACAGCACAGACACCGTGAGCGCCCACAGTTCCAGCCCCCGGCGCGCTGCGCCTTGGAGCTTGCCAAGTATCAGGGTGACCCGGATGTGTTCGTTGCACTTGAGCGTGTGCGCCAGCGCCAGGAAGCCAGCGCCGGCCATGGCGTACCCGGCGTAGGCGTCGGTGCCTGGTACATGGAAGTGCAGAAGGCGGCCCAGGATAGAGAGCAGCACCATGATCAGCACGCCGATCATGCACACGGCAGCCAGGCCGGCGGAAGCGGTGTAGAGCCCGTCAAGGAGTTTGCGCATTGGCTTCAGACATCAAAAAACGCACCTCGGCCAGCGGGCGGGGTGCGGTGATTTCACACAGGTAGCGGCGAGCGCGTGGGTTGGCGCCCCTCTAGCGATTACTTACGAAACGCGTCCAGCATGGCTTGGCCCTCGGTGCCTGACTTGTCCAGCCATTCCTTGAGCATCGTGTCGCCCACCTTTTTCATGTCGGCCTTGAGCTGAGCTGAAGGTTCCAGAATGTCCATGCCGTTGGCCTTGAGCTTGTCGAGCGTCTCGCCATTGGCTTTTTTGCTCGCAGCCCAGCCGCGGGTCTCGGCTTCGGCGCCAGCTTTTAGAACGGCCTGCTTGGTGGCGGAGTCAAGTGCGTCGAATGCCGCCTTGTTGACGAGAATCGCGTTCTTGGGGAGCCAAGCCTGGGTGTTGTACCAATATTTCACATGCTCGTAGAGCTTGGCGTCCCAGCCGGTGGAGCCGCTGCTCATCATGCTTTCGGTCACGCCGGTGGCGAACGCTTGGCTCACCTCGGCCGCTTGCACCGTGACGGGCTGTGCGCCCACCAGCTCGGCAATGCGTGCGGTGGCTGGGCTGTAGGCGCGCCACTTGATGCCCTTGAGGTCGGCCGCGCTGTTGAGCGGCCTCTTGGAGTAAATGCCCTGGGGCGGCCATGGCACCGAGTAAAGCAACATCATGCCCTGCTCACCCAGCTTTTTCTCCAGCAGCGGCTTCTGGGCTTTGTACAGCTTCGTGGCGTCGTCGTAGCTGTCGGCCAGAAACGGCATGCCGTCGGCAGCGTAGATCGGCCACTCGTTGGCGAAGTTGGCCAGCAGGATCTCACCGATTTGGGCCTGACCCCCTTGCACGGCGCGCTTGATCTCGGGTGCCTTGAAGAGCGAGGCGCCCGCGTGCACGGTGATCTTGAGCTTGCCGCCGGTGGCCTTGTCCACCTCGTCGGCGAATTGCTGGATGTTGACCGTGTGGAAGTTGCTGGCTGGGTAAGCGGCTGGGAGGTCCCACTTGGTTTGTGCGAACGAGGGAACACTTAGGGCGAGAGCGCTCGCGGCCAGTGAAAGTTGAAAAGAGCGGCGTTTCATTTCGGCGGACTCCAGTGGATTGAAGACTCGATAGGCCCGAGCCCATGGCGTTACGGATTCTGGCGGCGGGGATACAAAGTGCGATGGGTAGTTTCCCTATATGTCAACAAAATGTTGGTAAGTCGTCGTCGAAATAAATAGACTCTGGCCACGCCTGTTCATTTTTGAGAACGACATGGTCAAGCCCAAAGCAAATATCAAGCCACAATCCGCCCCGCCTTCGCGGCCCATCGTTTCGTCGGCCCACCTGGTCTCACCACAAAGTGCGGAGATGAGCGAATTCGAGTTTGGCCTGATCGTTGCGGGCAACGCTTTCCACCGCTGGATCACGCACTGTATGAGTGCAGCAGGGTTGAAAGACCTCACCGCGCTTGACGTGTTGGTGCTGCACCATGTGTCGCATCGGGCGCGCGACAAACGCCTGTCCGACATCGCCTTCATCATGAACGTCGAAGACACGCACCTGATCAACTACTCGCTCAAGAAGCTTCAGGGGTTGGGCGTGGTGGTGTCGAGCAAGAACGGCAAGGAGGTGACTTACAGCCCCACCGAGGCCGGTAAAGATTTTGTGATCCGTTACCGGGCGATCCGCGAAGACTGCCTGATCGATACCCTCAATGCCGACGACGGGTTGAACCAGGACATCGGTGAGCTGGCTCGCCTGCTGCGCGTTCTGTCGGGGATGTACGACCAGGCTGCCCGGTCCGCTGCTTCCCTGTGACCCACCCCCGCGCCGCGCTTTCAGCGCGGCGGCCCCTCAAGGGGGCGGCGTTGGTGGCCTGCCAAAGCCAGTTCCACGGCGCCTTGGGTGGGGCTCCCTCTCGCACATTCTGTTTTTCTATTGGGAGTACTTTTATGACGGCATCGGATTCCAAACGCTGGCAATTCTGGATCGACCGCGGCGGTACCTTCACCGACATCGTGGCGCGCCAACCCGACGGCTCGTTGATCACACACAAGCTGCTGTCGGAAAACCCCGAGCAGTACCGCGACGCAGCGGTGGCCGGCATTCGCCACCTGCTGGGTCTCTCCCCTGGCGAGCCCATCACGCCCGACTTGGTGGACTGCGTGAAGATGGGCACCACGGTGGCGACCAACGCGCTGCTGGAGCGCAAGGGCGAGCCCACGCTGCTGGTCACCACGGTGGGCTTTCGCGATGCGCTGCGTATCGCTTACCAAAACCGGCCTCGGTTGTTTGACCGCCACATCGTGCTGCCCGAGCTGCTGTACAGCCGCGTAATCGAAGCGCAGGAGCGCATGGGCGCCCACGGCGAGGTGGTGCAGGCGCTGGACGAGGCGCACTTGCGCGAGCGCCTGTGGGCCGCTTTCGACGCTGGGCTGCGCAGCGTCGCGGTGGTGTTCATGCACGCCTACCGCTACCCGGCGCATGAGCAGGCAGCGGCGGTGATCGCGCGCGAGGTCGGCTTCACCCAGATCAGCACTTCGCACCAGACCAGCCCGATGATGAAGCTGGTGAGCCGGGGCGACACCACCGTGGTCGACGCGTACCTATCGCCCATCCTGCGCCGCTACGTGGACCAAGTGGCAGCCGAGATGCCAGGCGTGAAGCTGTTCTTCATGCAGTCTTCCGGCGGCCTGACCGACGCCCATGCATTTGCTGGCAAAGACGCGATCTTGTCCGGCCCCGCCGGTGGCATCGTTGGCATGGCGCGCACCGCGGCGCTGGCCGGTCACGCCAAGGTGATTGGCTTCGACATGGGCGGCACCTCGACCGATGTGTCGCATTTCGCGGGCAGCTTCGAGCGCGAGTTCGAAACCCAGGTGGCCGGCGTGCGCATGCGCGCGCCCATGATGAGCATCCACACCGTGGCGGCCGGTGGTGGCTCCATCCTCGCTTTCGACGGCTCGCGTTTTCGGGTCGGTCCAGAAAGTGCTGGCGCCAACCCCGGACCGGCCAGCTACCGGCGCGGTGGCCCGCTCACCGTGACCGACGCCAATGTGATGACGGGCAAGATCCAGCCGGCGCATTTTCCCGCCGTGTTCGGCCCGCAGGCCAACGAATGGCTGAGCCGCGAAGCGGTCGAGCAGCGCTTCGGCGAGCTGGCCGCAGAGACCGGTCGCAGCGCCGAAGCGGTGGCCGAAGGCTTCATCGACATCGCGGTGCAACAGATGGCCAACGCGATCAAGAAAATCTCGGTGGCGCGCGGCTACGACGTGACGCGCTACACCCTTCAGTGCTTTGGCGGTGCGGGCGGGCAGCACGCCTGCCGTGTGGCCGATGCGTTGGGCATGACGCAGGTGTTTGTGCACCCGCTGGCGGGTGTGCTCAGCGCCTACGGCATGGGCCTGGCCGATCAGAATGTGATCCGTGAGCAGGCGGTGGAATTGCCTTTGTCGGTGGATGCCTTGCCCGAGGTGGCGGCACAGCTCGATCTGCTGGCCATCGACGCGCGCGACGAGTTGCAACGCCAGCAGGTGAGCGTGGGCCGCATCCAGGTGCTGCACCGGGTGCATGTGCGTTATGAGGGCAGTGATTCGGCGCTGATCGTGCCGCTGCTTTTTGAAGACGAGCCTGGCAGCCTGGCGCAAAGCTTGTCGGTCAGCGCCGCTTGTGTGCAGATCCAGAGTGGCTTCGAGACCGCCTACCGCCAACGCTTCGCCTTTCTGATGCAAGGCAAGGCGCTGGTGGTGGAAGCGGTGTCGGTCGAGGCAGTGGTGGCCGGCGACGCACCGGCCGAGGCCCGGCACACGCTGCACCCGGCGCGCGAAGTGCCCCGGCGCGAGACGGTGCGCATGTTCAGCAGCGGCGAGTGGTTCGAGACCGCGCTGATCGTGCGAGAAGATTTGCGACCTGGTGATGTCATCCCCGGCCCGGCCATCATCGCTGAGAAGAACGCAACCACGGTGGTGGAGCCCGGCTGGGAAGCGCAGCTGACCGCCCTCGATCACCTGCTGCTGGAGCGCCGCGTGGCGCGCGTGGTGACCTACGCCGCCGGCACCCAGGCCGACCCGGTGCTGCTCGAAGTGTTCAACAACCTGTTCATGAACATCGCCGAGCAGATGGGACTGCAGCTGCAGAACACCGCCTACTCGGTCAACATCAAAGAGCGGCTGGACTTCAGCTGCGCGCTGTTCGACACCGCCGGCAACCTGATCGCCAACGCGCCGCACATGCCGGTGCACCTGGGCTCCATGGGCGAGAGCATCAAGACCGTGATCCGCGAGAACACGGGGCGCATGCAGCCGGGCGATGTGTACGCGCTCAACGACCCGTACCACGGCGGCACCCATTTGCCGGACGTGACCGTGATCACGCCTGTCTACCTGAACCCGACCGAGTCACCAATGTTTTATGTGGGTTCGCGCGGACACCACGCCGACATCGGCGGCACCACGCCCGGGTCCATGCCGCCGTTCTCGACCCGCATCGAGGAAGAGGGGGTGCAGATCAACAACGTGAAGTTGGTGGACCGCGGCGTGCTGCGCGAGGCGGAGATGGTGGCGCTGCTGCAAAGCGGCGAGTTCCCTTCGCGCAATCCGCAGCAGAACCTCGCCGATCTCAAAGCCCAGATCGCGGCCAACGAAAAGGGTGTGCAGGAGCTGTGCAAGATGGTGGAGCAGTTCGGGCTGGACGTGGTGCTGGCCTACATGGGCCATGTGCAGGACAACGCCGAAGAGTCGGTGCGCCGCGCCATCACCAAGCTTTCCTACCGCCTGAAGGACGGCCAGTTCACCCTGCCGCTGGACAACGGCGCGCAAATCCAGGTGGCGGTGCGCATTGACGCCGCATCGCGCAGCGCGGTGGTCGATTTCACCGGTACCTCCCCGCAGCAGACCAACAACTTCAACGCGCCCACCGCTGTCTGCATGGCGGCGGTGCTTTACGTGTTCCGCACCCTGGTGGATGACGACATCCCGCTGAACGCCGGTTGTCTGAAACCGATCGAGGTCATCATTCCGCCCGGCTCCATGCTGAACCCGAATTCGCCCGCGTCGGTGGTGGCGGGCAATGTGGAGACGTCGAGCTGCATCACGAATGCGCTGCTGGGCGCGCTGGGCGTGTCTGCCAGTTCGCAGCCGACCATGAACAACTTCACCTTTGGCAACGCCACGCATCAGTACTACGAGACGATTGCGGGCGGCAGCGGTGCCGGTGGTGTGTTTGACGACGCAGGTGCACTGGTGGACGGTTTCAATGGCACGTCGGTGGTGCAAACCCACATGACCAACTCGCGCCTGACCGATCCGGAAGTTTTTGAATTTCGCTACCCCGTGCGCCTGCTTGGCTTTGCGTTGCGCAAGGAATCGGGCGGAGCGGGTCGCTGGAAGGGTGGTGACGGTGGCGTGCGTCGCGTGCAGTTCCTAGAGCCGATGACCGCAAGCATTTTGTCCAACGGGCGGGTGCATACGGCGTTCGGTATGGCGGGGGGAGCGGCTGGTGAAAAGGGTATCAACCGAGTGGTGCGCGCGGATGGCTCGAAGGAGGAGCTGCGACACATCGCTCAGGTGGAGATGCAGGCTGGTGACATCTTCGAAATTCACACGCCCGGTGGTGGTGGATTTGGAAAACCTCCCGAAAAAGACAGTTGATCGGAGCGGGAACCCCTCCGGGGCACTGCGAAACCGGCTTCACCGGGCCGCCATTGGTTCGGCCTTGTCAAGTGGTGTAGCTGGCAGTCGCGGCAGTGCCGCTCGCTACCGGGACCTGGGAGCCAGCACGAGGGTTTTTGCAGGAGCAGCACTGCCGCGGTGGTTTTTTGGATTCGGCGTTGTGCCGTATTGACCGCTCACCCAATCAAAGCTCTTCGACCCTTCGCGCCGGGTAGCTGTCCCAGCTCTGGCATCCTGGGCATTGCCAGAAATGCTGTTGGGCTTCGAAGCCGCAGGCGGCGCAGCGGTAGCGCTTCAGAGGTCCGATGGCTTGGCTCAGGGAGGCCTGAATCGGTGCCTTTGCGTTGGGGGAAGACAAAGCCTCACCAGCCAGCCACTGCCCAGCCATGACCAGAGAAGGTTCACGCGCGAGGTGCGCCAGATAGCGTTGGCGTGCTTCGGTCTCGTCACGGCTGAGGCTGGCGAGCGCTTCGGTCACGTCAAGCGAAGGCGCTTGTGCATCGGCGCTCTGCAAAACCGCCAATACCTCTGTCTCGCGTCCACTGGCGCGTCCCAGTTCCACCATGTGCGCAGCCGCCAGAGGCAGGCCCTTGGGTGCACGTCTGGCCAAAGTCAGCAAAGCGTCCAACGCCTCGCCGTTGTGCCCCGCCTGCGTTTTCAAGGCCGCGATCGCCAGCCAACCGCGCGCCAGATCGGGCGCTTGGTGCGTGGCGTTGTCCAACAAAACCAGTGCCCAGGACGCGTCGCCCTGGCGCTGTGCCTGATCAGCCTGCTCACACCCGTAGTGCGCCAACCGCGAAGCAAAGCTGCCCTGTCCCGCGCCTTCGAGCCGGGTGGCGATCTGGCTGGCCTGCGCCCAATCGCGCGAGCGCTCGGCGATCGCCAGCAAAGCCAGCAGCGCCTCACCTTCAAAATCGGATCCGTCTAGTTTGCGCAGCGCTGCCTCGGCGCGGTCGAGCAGGCCGGCTTTCAGGAAGTCCAGCGCCAGCGCGTGCTGCGCGCGGTCGCGATCTTTGCGGCTGAGGTCGCCTCGGGAGAGCAGGTGTTCATGCACCCGCACCGCGCGGTCGTAATCGCCACGGCGGCGAAACAGGTTGCCCAAAGCAAAGTGCAATTCGGCGGTGTCGGGATCGCTTTGTACCGCCTCAATGAAGGCGTCGATGGCTTGGTCTTGCTGCTCGTTGAGCAGGTGGTTCAGGCCGCGAAAATACGCCTTGGGTGCCTGCCGACTGGCCACACGCCACTGGCGCATATCCAGCCGCGAAGCACCCCAGCCCAGCGCAAATGCCAACGGCAGGCCCCAGAGCAGCCAGGTGAAATCAAAGTCCATGCCGGATGTCGCGGGCGTCGGGCTGCAGGGTCGAATCGTTCTCCATCGTGGTGCTGGCTGACGGATCGGTTTTGGAAAGGCGCGCCTTGCGCGCGCGCAACCACAGCGGCAGCATCACGATCACACCGAGCACCACACCCAGCAACAAGGTCAGCAGCAGCACAAGAACCAATGGCGCTTGCCATTGGGCGCCAAAGAACAGCCGCAGGGTGATCGGCTCTTGGTTGTTGAGCGCGAACGCGAACAACACAAAAAAAATGGCTGCATTGAGCAGCCACATCAGGTATTTCAAATCGTCCCCTTTTGTGGTGAAACGATTGTAGCGATCGAGGTTTTCGATTCAGTCTGGTTTGACCAGCTGCACCGTCAGCATCTCGGCGGTTTTTTTGTCAACCTGCTCGCGCAAAGCCTTGCCTGGCTTGAAGTGCGGTACGCGCTTCTCTGGAATCATCACGCTCTCGCCCGAGCGCGGATTGCGCCCGATGCGGGGTGAGCGATGGCTCACCGAAAAACTGCCGAAGCCGCGAATCTCGATGCGATGGCCTTTGACCAGCGCGTCACCCATCGCATCCAAGATTGCTTTGACGGCGTACTCGGCATCGCGGTGGGTGAGTTGGCTGAATCGGACGGCCAGTGCTTCGACAAGATCGGATCGGGTCATCTGGGCAGACGGCACGTTGGGCGTTGCGCGTGCGGTGAACGAACCCTCTGCGGCTGGTCAGCCGCTTTGGGTTCGTCACCAGGCGTTCGGCCGGACGCTATCAGCTGTTGTTGTCCAGCTTGGCGCGCAGCAGGGCGCCCAGACTGGTGGTACCGGCGTTTTCGCGCGACGACTGCTGGCTCAGCGAGGCCATGGCCTCTTGCTGGTCGGCGGCGTCCTTGGCCTTGATCGACAACTGGATGTTCCGGGTCTTGCGGTCGATGTTGACCACCACCGCATTGACCTCGTCGCCCTCTTTCAGCACGTTGCGCGCATCTTCCACGCGGTCACGGCTGATTTCGCTGGCACGCAAGTAGCCCAGCACCTCTTCGCCCAGATCGATCTCGGCGCCCTTGGCGTCCACCGTCTTGACTTTGCCGGTCACGATCGAACCTTTGTCGTTGATCGACACGAAGGTGGTGAACGGATCGCCATCCAGCTGCTTGATGCCCAGGGAGATGCGCTCGCGCTCGACATCGATGGCCAGCACGATGGCATCGACCTCTTGGCCCTTCTTGAAGTTGCGCACGGCGGCTTCGCCCGGCTCGTTCCAAGACAGGTCGGACAGGTGAACCAAACCGTCGATACCAGCGGCCAGACCCACGAACACGCCGAAGTCGGTGATCGACTTGATCGGGCCCTTGACGCGGTCGCCGCGCTTGGTCGCTTCAGCAAACTCGTGCCACGGGTTGGCACGGCACTGCTTCATGCCCAAGGAGATGCGGCGCTTGTCTTCGTCGATGTCGAGCACCATGACTTCGACTTCTTGGCCCAGCGTGACCAGCTTGGAAGGGGCCACGTTTTTGTTGGTCCAGTCCATCTCGGAGACGTGCACCAAGCCTTCAATGCCCGGCTCCAGTTCCACAAACGCGCCGTAGTCGGCGATGTTGGTGATCTTGCCGAACATGCGCGTGCCCTGGGGGTAGCGGCGCGCCACACCCATCCAGGGGTCGTCGCCCATCTGCTTCAAGCCCAGCGAGACGCGGTGCTTCTCGGTGTCGAACTTGAGAATTTTGGCGGTGATTTCCTGGCCGGCTGTCACCACTTCGCTTGGGTGACGGACGCGGCGCCAAGCCATGTCGGTGATGTGCAGCAGGCCGTCGATACCGCCGAGGTCCACGAACGCACCGTATTCCGTGATGTTCTTGACCACGCCGTGCACGATGGCGCCTTCTTTGAGCGTGTCCATCAGCTTGGCGCGTTCTTCGCCCATCGATGCTTCCACCACCGCGCGGCGGCTCAGCACCACGTTGTTGCGCTTGCGGTCGAGCTTGATGACCTTGAATTCCAAGGTTTTGTTTTCGTACGGGGACAGGTCTTTGGTGGGACGGCTGTCAACCAGCGAACCAGGCAGGAACGCGCTGATGCCGTTGACCATGACCTTGAGGCCGCCCTTGACCTTGTTGCTGGTGGTACCGGTGACGAATTCACCGGATTCCAGCGCTTTCTCCAAGGACATCCAAGAGGCCAGGCGTTTGGCCTTGTCGCGCGACAGCAGGGTGTCGCCAAAACCGTTTTCGACGGAGTCGATGGCCACAGCGACAAAGTCGCCAACCTGCACTTCGAGTTCGCCCAGATCGTTCTTGAATTCGGCCAGCGGGACATAGGCCTCGGACTTGAGGCCAGCATTGACCACCACGTGGCTGTGCTCGATGCGCACCACCTCGGCGGTGATGACTTCGCCCGAGCGCATTTCAGCGCGCTTCAGGGACTCTTCAAACAGATCGGCAAAAGATTCGGACATTCGGTTTCCTAAAACCACTTGGCGTCGGTTGCGGCCATGCCAGAGCGGCACAGGGCAGGATGCGACGGGTGGGTGGCGTTGACATTGCGGTGTGAAACACCGCGGGGTTGGGTTGCAAGATCCATCGGGCCTGCGGGCTGGGAGCGCCCGGCGGTGCCGTCTGGGCCATCAAGGTGGCGCGTTCAGTGGCTTGAAGCTGCTGAAAACGCCGTTTTGCCCTGCCACCAGCTCAAAACCTGATGCACCGATTGCTCGATGCTCAGGCTGGAGTTGTCCAGCATCAGAGCGTCTTCAGCCGACTTGAGTGGCGCATGAGAGCGGTTTGTGTCTCGCTCATCGCGCGCCTTCAAGTCAGACAAAAGGCTGTCGATATTAGCAGCAATTCCTTTTGAAATCAATTGCTTATGCCGCCGTTGGGCGCGTGCCTGGGTGCTCGCAGTGAGAAAAACTTTGAGCGGCGCATCGGGGAATAGCACGGTACCCATGTCGCGCCCATCGGCCACCAAGCCGGGCAGCTGGCGAAATCCCTGTTGCAGCCCAAGCAGTGCCGCGCGCACCTCGGGCAAGGCCGACACGCGCGAGGCGGCCATGCCGGCGGCCTCGGTGCGCAAGGCGTCGGTCACGTCTTCACCTTCCAACAAGATGTGTTCGCCGGTGAACCGCACCTGTAGGCTGGCCGCCAAACTGCCGAGGCAGCTGGCCCGTGCGGGATCGGCTAGAACGGTTTCACAGGTGGCGATGCCTGTGCGCTCAGCGGCGAGGCCAACCAGGCGGTAAAGCGCGCCCGAGTCCAATAGGTGGTAGCCAAGCGAACGCGCCACCTCGGCGGCGAGCGTGCCCTTGCCGGAGGCGGTGGGGCCGTCGATGCAGATCACCGGAATTTGGGTCGGGGTGGTCTGACACACCGAAAACAGCGCCTCGAAATAATCGGGAAAGGTTTTGCCTACGCACTTCGGGTCTTCGATACGCACCGGCAAGCCCGCAGGATTGAACGCTGCGAGCGAAAAACACATGGCAATCCGGTGGTCGTCGTAGGTGTGGATTGATGCGGCTTTCCAGTGTGACGTTGGCCCCATGCCTTCCGCTGCGCGAGGTTTGCTGCCCCAGGAGCCCCGAGTAACTGGCCCCCTCGCCGGCTCGGAGGCTGCCCCACCTTGGTGCGGCCCGGCGGTGGGGCGCTGTCCAGGCGGGGTGATGCGGATGAAATCTGCCCCTTCTTCCACCGTCGCGCCAAGCTTGTGGCATTCATTCGCCATGGCGGCGATGCGGTCTGTTTCTTTCACCCGCCAGCTGGCGATGTTGCGCAGGGTGGTCGTGCCATCGGCGTACAGCGCCATGACTGCTAGCGTCATCGCGGCGTCGGGGATGTGGTTGCAATCAAGGTCGATGGCTTTGAGCGGCCAAGCGCCGCGGCGGATGTGCAGCCGGTTGGCTTCGCCCTCGATTTGTGCGCCCATGGCCCGCGCCGCGTCCACAAAAGCAATGTCGCCTTGTATGGAGGACAGGCCAACGCCCTCGATGGTGATGCCATCGCAACCCGGGCTCGGCGCAGCCAGCGCCCCCAGCGCGATGAAGTAGCTGGCCGACGAGGCGTCGCCCTCGACCGCGATGCGTCCGGGTGATGTGTACCGGCTGCCCGCAGGAATGGTGAAACGCGACCAGCCGTCGCACGTCACCTGTACGCCGAAACGCTGCAGCAGCTTCAGCGTGATCTCCACGTAGGGCCGCGAGATCAGCTCACCGACCACATCGATCACGACCGCCTGCTGGGTGGCTACCAGCGGGAGTGCCAGCAGCAAGGCCGTCAGAAACTGGCTCGACACGTCGCCACGCACCCGGATCGGCTGGTGCAGCTGCAAGCCATGCACCGCGCCATCGCCCAGGCGCAGTGGCGGGTAGCCGGCGTTCGCGAGCCAGGCGATCGGGCAGCCCAACTGGCGCAGGGCATCGACCAGATCGCCGATCGGGCGCTCGTGCATGCGCGGCACACCGCTGAGCTCGAACTGGCCGCCTTGCTGGCTGGCCAGCAAGGCCAGAGCGGCGGTCAGTGGCCGCATGGCGGTACCTGCGTTGCCCAAGAACAGCGCAGCTTGCTTCACCGGGAGTTGGCCGCCGAGGCCGTGCACCCGCAGCGCGCCATCGGCCTGTTGCTCTAGGCGGCAGCCGAATTGCGCCAAAGCCTTCAGCATGACCTGGGTGTCGTCCGAGTCGAGCAGGTCCACCACGTCGGTGGCGCCTTCGCTCAACGCGGCGAGCAGCAGCACGCGGTTGGAAATGCTCTTGGAGCCGGGTAGGCGGACCACGCCGCCAGCGGTTTGCAAAGGAGGGAGGTCAAGGAATGCGGTTGCGTACATGGGGAGGTACCTTGCCGGCCAAGCGTCTGGTGCCAAGGCGATGGAGTCAGCGCGAGGATTTGATCGCGGTCATGCGCCAGTGAGCGCGCGTGTTGCTGGCCTGCTCAATCAGAGTTTCCAGTGCTTCGGCGTCACCGATGGCAATGGCAGATTCCAGTGCATGCAGCGCGCGCTGGAAATGGCGTGACTGCGTCAGCAGCTCCTCGCGGTTCGAGACCAGAATGTCACGCCACACATTCGGGTCGCTGGCGGCAATGCGGGTGAAATCGCGAAACCCGGGGCCGGCTAGGTCCAGAAACGCTTTTCCGTGTTCCTGCCCAGTCACCGCGTTCATGAGCGCAAACGCCAGCAGGTGGGGAAGGTGGCTGACCGCCGCGTAGGCCGCATCGTGCGCTTCGGGGGACATTTGCTGCACCTGGCAGCCCAGTGCCGTCCAGACCTTTTCGGCCTTGGCGAGCTGCGTGGTGAAGGTGCGCTCGATCGGGGTGAGGATGACCTGGCGCCCGGTGTAAAGATCGGCGTCGGCGTGTTCCACGCCGGAGAGCTCTTTGCCGGCGATCGGATGCGCTGGCACAAACACCCCCACCTGATCGCGCAACACGCGTCGGGCCGCGTCAACCACCTCGCGCTTGGTGGAGCCCACATCCATGATGAGACTGTCTTTGTGCACCAAGTGCCGAATCGCTTTGAAAGTGGCTTCGGTGGCCGAGACAGGCACCGCCAGCAACACCAGATCGGCGCCCGAGACCGCAAGCAAGGCCGATGGCGCTTCGACATCGATCACGCCCATCTGGCGCGCGCGTTCGGTGGTCGATGGCGACTTGCTGTAGCCGACCACGCGCTTGACCAGACCCGCGCGCTTCATCGCCAGCGCGAAGGAGCCGCCCATCATTCCGCAGCCGATCAGGCCGAGTTGTTCAAGCATGGGCATCCGATCTCAAAAGGGCGGGCGAGCAGCGGTGCGCTGCGGCGCAGAAAGGGCTGTTCATTCGCTCACCGGGTAGGCGCCGAGCACCTTGTAAAACGCGCACAGGCCTTGCAGCTCCTTGAGTGCGGCGGCCACATGGGGTTGTGTGGGATGGCCCGCGATGTCGATGTAGAAGTAGTACTCCCACTGACCGGATTTGGCCGGCCGCGATTCGAAGCGCGTCATGGACACACCGTTGTTTTTGAGCGGCATCAGCAGGTCGTGCACCGCGCCGGGTCGGTTGGGCACCGAGACCACCAGGCTGGTGCAGTCGCGCTCCGAGGCTGGTGGCATGGCCATGGTCTGCGGCAGGCTGATGACGGCAAAGCGGGTGCGGTTGTAGGCCTCATCCTGCACCGCGTGGGACACGATGTGCAGCGCGAACTGACCCGCTGCACGCTCGCTGGCGAGAGCCGCCCAAGCAGGATTGGTGGCCGCCAGGCGCGCGCCCTCGGCGTTGCTGGACACCGCGCAGCGCTCGGCGTTGGGCAGGTGCTGGGTCAGCCAGTTCTGGCATTGCGCCAGCGCCTGCGGATGCGCCATCACCACCTCGACGCCTTCGAGCGAATTGACCTGGCGCAGTAGGTTGTGGCGGATCAGCAGACTGACTTCACCGACCACATGCACTGGTGAGCGCAAAAACAAATCGAGCGAGCGGGCCACCACGCCTTCTGTGGAGTTTTCCATGCCTACCACGCCATATTGCGCGGTACCGGCGGCGGTGGCATGGAACACCTCGTCGAAGTTCGCGCAGTAAATCAGGTTGGCGGCGCCGCCGAAGAACTCGACCGCTGCTTGCTCGCAGAAGGTACCGGCCGGGCCGAGTACCGCGACCCGTTGCGGCGCCTCCAGCGCCAGGCACGCCGACATGATCTCGCGCCAGATAGACGCCACATGCTGGTTGAGCAGCGGACCTTCGTTGGCGCCCTGGATCTTGTCAATGACCTGGGCCACGCGATCGGGGCGGAAGAAGGGCGAACCCTCGGCGCGCTTGATCTCGCCCACCTGCTCGGCCACGCGGGCACGCTGGTTGAGCAGGGAGAGCAGTTGCTGGTCGAGGGAGTCGATCTGCACCCGCAAATGGGCCAACGATTCGGACTGGGGAGGCTGTGTCATGGCGTTATCAGGCCTGCTTTTTTTCAAACTGGTGCATATAACTCACCAACGCCTGAACGCCTTCGATCGGCATGGCGTTGTAGATGCTGGCGCGCATGCCACCCACCGATTTGTGGCCTTTGAGCTGCAGCAGGCCGACGTCTTGCGCGCCCGCCAGAAATGCATCGTTACGCGATTCGTCGCGCAGGAAAAACGGAATGTTCATGCGCGAGCGGCAGTTCTTCGCCACCCTGTTCAGGTACAGCTGGGAACCGTCAATGTAGTCGTACAGCAACGCAGCCTTGGCCGCGTTGCGCCGCTCCATCGCAGCCAAACCAGTGGCGCGCCCTTCGGTCTGGCGCTTGAGCCATTGGAAGGTGAGGCCAGCCATGTAGATGGCGTAGGTGGGCGGGGTGTTGTACATCGACGCGTTGTCGGCGACGGTTTGGTAATTGAACGCGCTGGGGCAGACAGCGAGCGCGTGGCCCAGCAGGTCTTCGCGCACCACGACCAAGGTGAGACCGGCAGGGCCGAGGTTTTTCTGGGCGCCGCCAAACGCGAGCCCCACACGCGCCCAATCCACCGGGCGCGATGCCACATGAGACGAGAAATCGATCACCAGCGGTGCATCGCAGCCCAACGCTTTCAAATCGGGGAGCTCATGAAACTCCACGCCGTGGATGGTTTCGTTGCTGCACAGGTGCACGTATTGCGCGTCTTTGCTGAGCTGCCAGCTGGCGGGGTTGGGCAGGGCGGTGTGATGGTCTGACTCGTTGCTGGCCGCCATGTGCACGGTCGCGTATTTGCGCGCTTCTTTGGCCGACTTCTGGCTCCAGCTGCCAGTGACCACGAAGTCCAGCGTCCCACCACGCGACAGGTTCAGTGGCACGATGGCGTTCTCAGCCAAGCCACCGCCCTGCATGAACAGGATGCGGAAGCTGTCTGGCACCGCGAGCAGATCGCGCAGGTCACGCTCGGCGGCCTCGCAAATCGACATGAAAGCCTTGCCGCGGTGGCTCATCTCCATCACGCCCATGCCGCTGCCGTGCCAGTCAAGCATCTCGGCCGCCGCCTGCTGCAGCACCTCGACAGGCATGGCGGCCGGGCCGGCGGAGAAGTTGTAGGGACGCGTGGGGCTTTCTGTCATGTCGATTCGCCGCCCTGTGTGTCGTCCTCGCTGCTGTTTTCGATGTCGTTGCCACCTTCGGCGGTGTCAGCTGCATCCGGGACGATGGCGTCGTTCTCCACAATGCGTTGCAGACCTGAGAGTTCCGAACCCTCGTCCAGCGCAATCAGCGTCACGCCCTGCGTGGCGCGGCCCATTTCTCGAATCTCGCTGACCCGCGTGCGCACCAACACGCCGGTGTCGGTGATCAGCATGATCTCGTCGTCGGTGTGCACCAGCGTGGCGGCAACCACTTTGCCGTTGCGCTCGCTCTGCTGGATCGCGATCATGCCTTTGGTGCCGCGACCGTGGCGGGTGTATTCGCCAATCGGCGTGCGTTTGCCATAGCCGTTGATGGTCGCGGTGAGTACGCTTTGCTGCTCGTCCTCTGCCACCAGCATGGCGATCACGCTTTGGGTTTCATCGATGGCCATGCCGCGCACCCCGCGGGCGTTGCGACCCATGGGACGCACATCGTTCTCGTCAAAGCGCACCGCCTTGCCGCCATCGCTGAACAGCATCACATCGTGCTGGCCATCGGTGAGGGCCGCCCCGATCAGATAGTCGCCCTCGTCCAGGCCCACAGCGATGATGCCGGCCTTGCGCGGATTACTGAACTCGTTGAGTGGCGTCTTCTTCACCGTGCCCATGGATGTGGCCATGAACACATATTGGTCTTCGGGAAACTTGCGTGCCTCGCCGGTGAGCGCCAGCACCACGTTGATTTTCTCGCCTTCTTCGAGCGGGAACATGTTGACGATGGGTCGGCCGCGTGAGCCGCGCGAGCCCGCCGGCACTTCCCACACCTTGAGCCAGTAGAGTCGGCCGCGGTTGGAGAAACACAGGATGTAGTCGTGTGTGTTGGCGATGAACAGCTGGTCGATCCAGTCGTCTTCTTTGGTGGCGGTGGCCTGCTTGCCGCGACCGCCGCGCTTCTGGGCGCGGTATTCGGAGAGTGGCTGGCTTTTGATGTAGCCGCTGTGGCTGAGCGTGACCACCATGTCGGTCGGTGTGATCAGGTCTTCGGTGGACAGGTCGAATGAGCTGTGTTCCACCAGGCTGCGGCGCGCACCGAGTTTGGTTTGACCGAACTCCTGTTTCACCTCGGTCAGTTCTTCACCAATGATGGTGGATACGCGCTCGGGCTTGGACAAGATGTCGAGCAGATCGTCGATCACGCTCATCACCTCCTTGTACTCGGCCACGATCTTGTCTCGCTCCAGACCGGTCAGGCGCTGCAGGCGCATCTGCAGGATTTCCTGCGCTTGCGTTTCGGACAATCGGTACAGGCCGTCGCCACCCATGCCGAACTCGCGCTCCAGTCCTTCTGGGCGGTAGTCGTCGGCGCTGATCACGCCGCCATCGGCCTTGGCACGGGTGAGCATTTCGCGCACCATGGCGCTGTCCCATGGCCGCGCCATCAGTTCGGTTTTGGCCACGGGTGGCGTGGGCGACTCGCGGATGATGCGGATGAAGTCGTCGATGTTGGCCAGCGCCACCGCCAGACCTTCGAGCACATGACCACGCTCGCGCGCCTTGCGCAAGTTAAATACGGTGCGTCGCGTCACCACTTCGCGGCGGTGATCCAGGAACACCTGGATCAGGTCCATCAGGTTGCATAGCTTAGGCTGGCCGTCGATCAGCGCCACCATGTTGATGCCGAAGGTGTCTTGCAGCTGCGTCTGCTTGTACAGGTTGTTGAGCACCACCTCGGGCACTTCGCCGCGCTTGAGCTCGATCACCAGCCGCATCCCCGACTTGTCCGACTCGTCCTGGATGTGGCTGATGCCTTCGATTTTCTTCTCGTGCACCAGCTCGGCAATGCGCTCCTGCAGCGTCTTCTTGTTTACCTGATACGGCAACTCGTCGACGATGATCGACTGGCGCTGGCCTTTGTCGATGTCCTCGAAATGGCACTTGGCGCGCATCACGACGCGACCGCGCCCGGTGCGGTAGCCATCTTTCACGCCGTTAATGCCATAGATGATGCCGGCGGTGGGAAAGTCGGGCGCCGGGATGATCTCCATCAGATCGTCGATCGTGGCCTCAGGGTGCTTGAGCAGGTGCAGACAAGCGTCAACCACCTCGTTGAGGTTGTGCGGTGGTATGTTGGTGGCCATGCCCACCGCGATGCCAGACGAACCGTTGACCAGCAGGTTGGGCAGTCGGCTGGGCAGCACCAGCGGCTCTTTTTCGCTGCCGTCGTAGTTGGGGCCGAAGTTGACGGTTTCCTTGTCGATGTCGGCCAGCATCTCGTGGGCGATCTTCGACAGACGGATTTCTGTGTAACGCATGGCGGCGGCGTTGTCGCCATCGACCGAGCCGAAGTTGCCTTGGCCGTCCACCAGCATATGGCGCAAGGAGAAATCCTGCGCCATCCGCACGATCGTGTCGTAGACCGCGCTGTCGCCGTGCGGGTGGTACTTACCGATCACATCGCCCACGATACGAGCTGACTTTTTGTACGGCCGATTCCAGTCGTTGTTGAGCTCGTGCATCGCAAACAACACCCGCCTGTGCACCGGCTTCAAGCCATCGCGCGCATCGGGCAGAGCGCGCCCCACGATCACACTCATTGCGTAATCGAGGTAGCTGCGCCGCATCTCATCTTCCAAGCTGATGGGCAATGTCTCTTTGGCGAACTGTGTCATGGGCTGCTGTGTCGTGCGTGGAAGTGGTTAAAAAGCCAACCGACGAGTTTACTTGGACGTGCTGTCGTGCTGCACCAAGACCCCCTGTTGTGGATTGACAACGAATTCAAACCCTGTGTGCTGTGCTTGCTGCGCTTGGCTGTCTGGTGGGAGTGAGCCAGATCGGCTTGTGGCACAATTATTTCCAACGTTTCTAGTGGTGGTCACTTAAAGCGTCATTGTTGTTATCCAGCCCGACCGCGGCTTACCAAGAGGAATACCATGAAAAAATTGAACAAAGTGGCAGTGCTGTTTGCAACGGGTGTGCTGGCAACCGCCGCTGGCGCCCAGACAGTGGACAACTGGCGCGCTGCAGACGGTACTGTGTGGAAAAACGGCACCAACGAACTGTGCTGGCGCAACGCCTCCTGGACGCCTGCTACCGCCGCCGTTGGTTGCGACGGTGCCATCGTGGCGCAAGCTGCTGTTCCTGCTCCAGCACCCGCTCCAGCACCTGCTCCAGCAGCCGCTCCAGCGCCCGCTCCAGCGCCCGCTCCAGCACCCGTTGCAGCTGCCGCCCCTGTTGCGTCCAAAGTGACCTACGCTGCTGACGCTTTCTTCGATTTTGACAAGTCGGTACTCAAGCCCGAGGGCAAAGCCAAGCTCGACGACTTGGCCAGCAAAGTAGGCGGTATCAACTTGGAAGTGGTGATCGCTGTCGGTCACACCGACGCGATTGGTTCTGACGGCTACAACCAAGCCCTGTCCAATCGCCGCGCCGAAGCCGTGAAAGCGTATTTGGTGAGCAAAGGAATCGAAAGCAACCGCGTTTACACCGAAGGCAAGGGCGAAGCACAGCCAATCGCTGACAACAGCACCCGCGAAGGCCGTTCTAAGAACCGCCGCGTGGAAGTGGAAGTGGTTGGCACACGCGCCAACAAGTAATTTTCGACCTGTAGGTTTCGAAAAAAAAGGCCCCGCTGGCTTTGCCAGCGGGGCCTTTTTTTACCTGTTCAATTTTACGCGACAGCATCGTTCGCGCATCGCATGACCCCCCACCGCTCTTGGGCGTACCAAGCATGGGAAAATGAAATGATGAAAACCACCAACGCCGATCCCGCCGAGCTGGCCAAGTTTTCCGACCTCGCACACCGCTGGTGGGATCCCGAGAGCGAGTTTCGCCCGTTGCATCAGATCAATCCGTTGCGTCTGGACTGGATCCAAACGGTGGCACCGCTCGCCAACAAGGCGGTGCTCGATGTGGGCTGTGGCGGTGGCATTCTCTCGGATTCGATGGCACGCAAGGGCGCTCAGGTCACAGGCATCGATCTGTCCACCAAAGCGCTCCGTGTCGCCCAGTTGCACGCACTGGAAGCCAACACGCCGAATGTCAGCTACCGTGAAATCAGTGCAGAGGCGTTGGCGCTGGAGCAACCTGCGGCGTTTGACGTCGTTACTTGCATGGAAATGCTCGAACATGTCCCCGACCCTGCTTCGGTGGCGAAGGCTTGCTCCGAACTTGTCAAGCCTGGCGGGTGGGTGTTTTTCTCCACCATCAACCGCAACCCCAAAGCTTTTTTGTTTGCCATCGTGGGTGCTGAGTACCTGCTGCAGATGTTGCCCAAGGGAACACACGAGTACGCGAAGCTGATTCGCCCCAGTGAGCTGGCAGGGTACTGCCGTGCCGCAGATTTGGAACTGATGCAGACCAAAGGACTCGAGTACAACCCCCTCACACGGCGTTACTGGCTCAGCCAAGACACGAGCGTCAACTACATGTTCGCCACACGCAAGCCATGAGCTTGATGCGGTTGCGCAACATTCGTGCGGTGCTGTTCGATCTGGACGGCACGCTGGTCGACAGCGCGCCCGACCTGGGGTCGGCAGCTGATCGCATGCGCTTGGCGCGCGGAATGCCTTCTCTCCCGCTGGAAGACTACCGTTCCCACGCTGGTTCTGGTGCGAAGGGCATGCTCGGTGTGGCATTCGGCATGTCTCCGGAGCACGGCGACTACGAAACCCTGCGGGAAGAGTTTTATTGTCGGTATGAGGCCTGTCTGACCGAACAGACCCGTGCCTTTTCTGGCGTGGCCGAAATGCTGGAAGCACTACTCCAGCGTGGGCTGCGCTGGGGCGTGGTGACCAACAAGGCGCAGCGATTCAGCATGCCGCTGACGGGTGCCATGCCGATATTTGCTTCCGCAGCCACCATCGTCAGCGGCGACACCACGCCGCACACCAAGCCACATCCCGCACCTTTGCTGGAAGCGGCTCGGCGCCTCAATCTCCCGCCCACCGACTGTATTTACGTTGGTGACGATGAACGCGACATCCTGGCGGGGAATGCGGCTGGCATGCTCACGGTGGCAGCAAGATATGGTTACTTGGGCCCAGGTGCTGATGTTGCTCGCTGGGGGGCAGACGCCGAGGTGAATTCGCCGCTTGAGGTCTTGAAATTGCTGGACTTGCCTTAAACTATCGGTTCAGGGGCTGCACTGGTTTCGACGTGGGTTCGGACACGCAGCAGGGCATGTCGAGGTTCTGTCACCTCGTAAATCCGCAGAAAAAAACTAACTGCAAACGACGAACGTTTCGCACTCGCCGCTTAATTGCCGGTGAGCTTTGCAACAGCAAGCCTATGGGCTGGGCAAGGGTTCAAACGGCGCAAGCCGCGAGAATCCAGGCTGCAAAGATAATTCAATAGGCTGGTTGGGCGTCGGGCAACTTGGCGCACAACAAGACTCAAGGTTGCTGGCTTTCCTTTCAGCGTGTCGCTGCGCGGTTGGGGGAGTGAGATTAAATCAGACGACTACACATGTAGAACTGCGCGAAGAAGGCTTGCGGACGGGGGTTCGAATCCCCCCAGCTCCACCATAACCTTGCACAAAAGCCGCTAGGAACACACACCTAGCGGCTTTTTTTATGCGTCTTTTTTTCCTTCTTGCCACCCGTCTTTGGGCTTCTGTGGCGCTGGGATATTGGCCGCATCAGTGGCTTTGACCCGTTTTTTGATGCGTTGTCGGCGGGTCCATCGTGTCCTAAGCGCCCATACCCCGCTGGCGAGAAAATAGACGAGCAAGCCGCTGGCAGTGGCGACGATGGCGAGCCCGACGACCAGTGGTTTGCCGATCTTGCCGAACTGTTTGAGCCAGAGCTTCGTGCGCTCGGGCCAACTCTTGTCGCTGGCAGCCGGTGCCATGTGGGCTTTGTTCAAGGCCTTGAGTGCGTCCTGCTCGGAGAGTGCTTCTTGGCCCAGAATGGTTTTGCCTAAGCGGTAGGCGCCGTAATAGACCGGCCCGAAAGTGACCGGGTTGGTGACCAACGTGCTGGCAACAGCCATCGGCAGGTTGGCTCGCATCACCACAGCCATGGTGGCGGCGAAGGGAATCTGGGCGATCGGGATCAGCAGACCAAAAAAAACGCCCAAAGCCAAGCCCATGGCAATCCCTTTGCGGCTGAAATGCCACAGACGCGGATGGTTCAACACCGGACCCATCCAACGCAACCAGCGGTTGGCGCGCACGGATGCTGGGTCGGGCAACCATTTTTTGAACTTGGATTTCATCCGGCAGAGTTTGGGAAGATCGGCAACCCAGGATTCTCGCTGATGCGCTGAATCTCCCCGGGGTGCGGCGACAATCCAATCCACATGATGCAGCTTCAAGACATTCTTTTTTCTCAGGGCTTTGGCACCCGGCGGGTCTGCTCTGGCCTGGTGCAGCAAGGTCTGGTGCAGGTTCAGGTGGGTGCCGATCTCCTGGTGGTCAGCGATCCGGCTGAGGCATTCGAGCCGCAGCGGCTGACATACACCGTGCAAGGCGAGCGCTGGATCTACCAGTCTCAGGCGTTTCTGATGCTGCACAAGCCAGCTGGCTTTGAGTGTTCGCACAAACCGGGTGCTCACCCCAGCATCTACACGCTGTTGCCTGGCCCGCTGAGGATGCGTGGCGGCGGTGCTGCAGCGGGGGTGCAGGCGGTGGGGCGGCTGGACCACGACACCACAGGGCTGCTGCTGCTGTCAGACGACGGCAAGTTCATCCATCGCATGACATCTCCGCGTCACCATGTGCCCAAGGTTTACCAAGTGCGCGTCAAGCATCCGCTGGATGCAGCGCAGCTTGAGCGTCTGCGCGCTGGTGTGGTGCTGGATGACGACCCCAAGCCGGTTCGGGCTGCGGCGTGCAGTGCACTCAGCGAATTCGATTTGGAGCTCACTTTGACCGAAGGCAAATACCACCAGGTCAAGCGGATGGTGGCGGCTGTGGGCAATCGGGTGGAAGGCCTGCACCGATCGCGTGTCGGGGCGGTGTCGTTGCCGCCGGAACTGCTGCCTGGCCAGTGGCGTTGGCTGACCGAGGCTGAAGTGGCCGCTCTGACGCAGAAAGTGGCGGCGCCCACAGCGCTGGACTGAGCGCACATCGCGTTTTGCAACCCCCATGGCTTGGCCATGTCGGTGCATCACATGGATGGGGAACGCTCGATTCGAGACTCAGCGGTGCCAGCGGGCGGTTGAAAGAAAAACGGTATTCTCAGCCGCATGAAGCCCTTGTTCGATTCGTTCTGGCGCGCAGTGGCCTATTGCATGCACCCGCGCGTGATTGCACTGTCGTTTTTGCCGCTGATCGTGATGGTGGTGCTGTCGTTTGGCCTGGGTTACTTTTTTTGGGAAGGTGCGGTCGCTTCGGTCACCGCTTGGCTGCAAAGCTACGAATTGATGCAAGCGTTTTTGGGGTGGCTGGACCGGCTGGGCATGGGTGGGCTGCGCTGGGTGTTTGGGCCTTTGCTGGTGCTGGTGATGGCCACGCCGGTGATCGTGCTGTTGTGCCTGCTGCTGGTGGCTGTGTTCATGACGCCGGCGATGGTGGAGCTGGTCGCGCAGCGCCGTTTTGCCAAAATGGAGCGCAAGCAAGGTGGCTCAATGGCGGTCAGCGTGTTGTGGTCGCTGGGCTCAACGGTTCTGGCGGTGATCGCCTTGGTGGTCTCGATGCCGCTGTGGCTGATCCCGCCCCTGGTGCTGGTCTTGCCGCCGCTGATCTGGGGCTGGCTCACCTACCGCGTATTCGCTTTTGACGCGCTGGCGGAGCACGCCAGTGTCGACGAACGAAAGCGCATCCTTCGCGAGCGCCGCGGTACGTTGCTGATCATGGGTGTGGCCAGCGGCTACTTGGGCGCGGTGCCCAGTCTGCTTTGGGCTTCGGGTGCCATGTTCATTGCGATGGCGCCGCTGCTGGTGCCGGTGGCGATCTGGATCTATACCCTGGTGTTTGCCTTCGCCTCGCTGTGGTTTGCCCACTATGCACTGGACTGCCTGCAGGCGTTGCGCGACGCCGAGCCCCCCGCCAACCTTCCCCCCGTCGAGCTTCTTCTCCCGGCATTGCCTGGACTGGCAGACGACCGTGCCTCGAACGAGGCTGCATTGCCGCATTTCGGTGACGACTCAAAACCAACATGACCGACCCTTTCACGACCCCCACAACTCCATCCCAGCCGCCCGAATTTGGGCTGCTCATCATTGGCGACGAAATTCTCTCGGGCAAGCGGGTCGACAAGCACCTGCCCAAGGTGGCCGAATTGCTGGGCGCGCGCGGCCTGTCGCTGGCGTGGGCGCGCTGCGTGGGCGACGACCGCGCTCGCATCACCGCTACCTTGCGCGAGGCGTTTGCCGGTGACGAGGTGGTGTTCTCATGCGGTGGCATCGGCGCCACACCCGATGACCACACGCGCCAGTGCGCGGCAGCGGCGCTGGGCGTGGAGCTTGCGCTGCATCCCGAAGCCAAGACGCTGATTGAGCAGCGCATGCGTGAGATCGCCACCGAGCATGGTGAGGCGTTTGATCCGCAGCGCCCCGACAACGTGCACCGCTACAACATGGGCGTGTTCCCAGCTGGTGCGCGCCTGATCCAGAACCCGTACAACAAGATTCCTGGCTTCAGTTGCGAGGGCCATGGGGGTGGCACGGTGCATTTTTTGCCCGGCTTTCCGGTGATGGCCTGGCCCATGATCGAGTCGGTGCTGGACGACCAATACCGCCCATGGCAGCGGCTGGGCGCCTGGCTGGAGCGCTCGGTGGTGGTGATGGGCGCGATGGAAGCGGCGCTCACGCCGCTGATGGAAGGCATTGAGCGTGAGCACGAGGTCAAGGTCTTCAGCCTGCCCAGCGTGGACCACCCGCAGTTCGGTCGACACATTGAATTGGGCGTCAAGGGCGAGCCGGCCGCTGTGGGTTTGGCGTTTGCGCAGCTGCTGGTTGGACTGCAGGAAAAAGGTGCTCGTTTAGGCCCTGAAATGGTGCGTTGATTGGTTGCACTAAAAAAGTGCGTTAAGGCTCGCTGGCACTGATTTGGTGTCTTTTGTCGTGAAGCCGTTGTCAACCCTGTTTTTGCCACGCAGGGGTGTCCGATAATATCTTACGAGCAGCAGCAAGGGAGTTGTCGTTTGGCTCCGGCCAGAGCGATGGCACAGAATCTGCTTAGTTTGGTTGTTAGTTTCTTTATCCACCGATCCAGCTACAGGAGTATTTGATGGCCAAGACCGTCGCAGACGTGATGCAAATGGTGAAAGACAACGAGGTCAAGTTTGTTGACTTCCGCTTCACCGATACCCGGGGCAAAGAGCAGCATGTGACCGTGCCGATCTCGCATTTCGACGAAGACAAATTCACCTCGGGCCATGCGTTCGACGGCTCTTCGGTTGCCGGCTGGAAGGGCATCGAAGCCTCGGACATGCAGCTCATGCCCGACTCGAACACCGCCAATATCGACCCGTTCTTCGAAGAAACCACGCTGTTCATGCAGTGCGATGTGATCGAGCCAGGTGACGGTAAGGCCTACGACCGCGATCCGCGCTCAGTCGCCAAGCGCGCTGAGGCCTATCTCAAAGCCTCTGGCCTGGGCGATACCGCCTACTTCGGCCCGGAGCCCGAGTTCTTCATCTTCGACGGCGTGCGCTGGAGCAACGAGCCCGGCCGCGTGATGGTCGAAATTGACGAATACGAAGCGCCCTGGAACAGCGGTGCCAAGCTCGAAGGTGGCAACCGTGGCCATCGTCCCACCACCAAGGGTGGCTACTTTCCTGTACCACCGGTTGACAGCACGCAAGACATGCGCGCTGAAATGTCGCTGATCTTGGAGTCGCTGGGCATTCCGGTCGAGGTGTTCCACCATGAGGTGGGTGGCGCTGGTCAGAACGAGATCGGCACCCGGTTCAGCACGCTGGTTGAGCGCGCCGACTGGACGCAGGTGCTCAAGTACGTGGTGTGGAACGTGGCCAATGCCTACGGCAAGACCGCCACCTTCATGCCCAAGCCCTACGCCGGCGACAACGGCTCGGGCATGCATGTGCACCAGTCGATCTGGAAAGACGGCAAAAACCTGTTTGCTGGTGACGGCTACGCTGGTCTGTCGGACTTCGCGTTGTACTACGTGGGCGGCATCATCAAGCACGCCCGCGCCTTGAACGCCATCACCAACCCGGGCACGAACAGCTACAAGCGCCTGGTGCCTGGCTTTGAAGCCCCAGTGAAACTGGCCTACTCGGCCCGCAACCGCTCGGCCTCGATCCGCATTCCTTACGTGGCCAATCCCAAAGGCCGCCGCATCGAAGCGCGCTTCCCCGATCCCTCGGCCAACCCCTACCTGTGCTTTTCGGCGCTGATGATGGCCGGCCTGGACGGCGTCGAAAACAAGATCCATCCTGGTGAGGCTGCCACCAAAGATCTCTACCACCTGCCGCCGGAAGAGGACAAGTTGATCCCCACCGTCTGCCACAGCCTGGACCAAGCGCTGGAGCACCTTGATGCAGACCGCGCTTTCCTGACCAAAGGCGGTGTGTTCTCCGACTCCATGCTCGACGCCTACATCGAACTCAAGATGGGCGAGGTCCAGCGCTTTCGCATGGCGCCGCACCCGGTCGAGTTCGACATGTACTACAGCCTTTGAGCTGGTGAGGCCTGGGCCAACGTGCCGGGCACAAGGCCAGACCAAAGGGACAGCGCTTGCTGTCCCTTTTTTTAAGCGATGGCCGGTAGGCGGCAGGCGCTGGGCGTTGGGTGTCGGCACTTTCGCGATGCAGATCGGTCATACTAAAAAATAAGCGATCCTGATGGACGCTTCTGTGTGTGAAGGCTTGTGGAGCGCGTGTGTTGATTTCAAACTCTTTTTTTCTCAGGCTGACGGGTTACTGGTTGTTGGCGAGCACCGCCCTGTTTGTGTTGCCAGCGCACGCTCAAGAGCGGGTGTACCGCTGCGAGGGCACGCCAGTGGAATACATCAACAACCCCGAGATTGCCAAAAGCCGTGGTTGCAAACTGATGGAAGGCGGCAATATCACCATCGTGCAGGGCACCAAGCCACAGGCCAGCAACGCCGCGCCCAACAATCCGGCTCGCGGCGCTGCCGCGCCTACCGCGCGCAGCGGCAACGACCGCGTCGATGGTGCAGCGCAGCGCCAGCGCGACAGCGATGCCCGCGCCATTCTGGAAGCCGAGCTTCGCAAAGCAGACGAACGCTTGGTGGAGGCGCGTAAGGCCTACGCCAACGGTGAGCCTGAGAAGCAGGGCATTGAGTCGCGCAACTACCAGCGCTATCTCGACCGTGTGGCCGAACTCAAGGCTTCGGTGGGGCGGGCTGAGAGTGACGTCGAAGGCATCCGCCGCGAGCTCGGTCGCTTGCCTACTTCTGGACAATAGACAGATTGAAAAAGCCCGCTGGTCCCCTGGCAGCTGCGACATCGGCGCCCACTTTCCCATCGGAGTCCCAGAGCCCGTCAGGTTCCACTCGGTTTCAGGCCCTTGATCTGCTGGCCACGCTGGTGGCAGTGGTGAGCACCGAGGGCCGGGTGCTGTTCGTCAACGCCGCGCTCGAGGATGCGTTGGGTGCCTCGCGCCGCAGTATCACGGACGTGCCCCTGCAGAGCAGCTTCACCGAACCTTCCCTGCTGGAGACTGCCTTAAGCGGTGCGCGCGACAACGAATACGCCACGTTGCGCTACGACGCCTGGCTCAAACGCAGCGGCCACGATCCATTGCCGGTGCATGTGGTGGTGGCACAGACCGATCGGCCTGATGAGGTGGTGGTGGAGCTGCTGCCGTTGGAGCAGCAAACACGCCAAGAGCGCGAGGAGCGGTTGCTGGATCAGGCGCAGGCCAACAAGGAGCTGATCCGCAACCTGGCGCATGAGATCAAGAACCCGCTGGGCGGCATACGCGGTGCTGCCCAGCTGCTGCAGCTTGAGCTGGAGACGCGCGAGCTGCGGGAATACACCCAGGTGATCATCCACGAGGCCGATCGCTTGCAATTGCTGGTGGATCGGTTGCTGGCCCCGCATCGACGCCCACACGTGGTGGGCGATGTCAACATTCACGAGGTGTGCGAGCGCGTACGCACGCTGATCGTGGCCGAATTCCCCAAGGGCCTGCGGGTGGTGCGCGACTACGACATCTCCATTCCCGAATTCCGCGGCGACCGCGAGCAGCTCATTCAGGCGGTGCTCAACATCGCACACAACGCGGCGCAGGCGCTGAAAGATCGGATTGCAACGGGAGACGCACAAATCACTTTTCGCACCCGCGCGGGCAGACAGGTCACGTTTGGCAAACAGCGCTACCGCCTGGCATTGGAATTGCATGTGATGGACAACGGGCCTGGCGTACCCGACTCGATCAAGGACCGCATTTTTTTCCCGCTGGTGTCGGGGCGCGAGGGAGGCTCTGGTCTGGGGCTCACCTTGGCGCAGACGTTTGTGCAGCAACACCACGGTTTGATCGAGTGCGAAAGCCAGCCCGGGCAGACGGATTTCAAACTCCTGATTCCGCTGCCCTGAGTCCACCCACTGCAAGCATCCGATGAAGGGAAGAAAAAAACATGAAGACGATATGGATAGTGGATGACGACCCTTCAATTCGATTCGTTCTTGAAAAAGCCTTGCTGCGCGAGAGCCTGCCCACCCGCAGTTTCACCCATCCGCAAGAGGTTCTCCAGGCCCTGAACGACACGCCAGAGAGCGAAGGACCTCAGATCTTGGTGAGCGACATCCGCATGCCCGGGGGCTCCGGTCTGGATCTGCTGGAGAAGGTCAAGGCCCGCCTGCCTGGCCTGCCCGTCATCATCATGACCGCCTACTCCGACCTCGACAGCGCGGTGTCGGCCTTCCAGGGCGGTGCCTTCGAGTACCTGCCAAAACCCTTTGATTTGCTCAAAGCGGTTGAGCTGATCCGCCGCGCAGTGGCGGAGGGCCAGCGTGAGGAAGTGACCGAGGAGCGAATGGGCGAGATGCCTGAAATGCTGGGCCAAGCGCCGGCCATGCAGGATGTGTTTCGAGCCATTGGCCGCCTGAGCCAGAGTCTGGTCACGGTGCTGATCACCGGCGAGTCAGGTTCGGGCAAAGAGCTGGTGGCGCGCGCGCTGCACAAGCATTCAGCCCGTGCCAGCGGCCCGTTTGTGGCGATCAACACCGCCGCCATTCCCAAAGACCTGCTGGAGTCCGAGCTGTTCGGCCACGAGCGTGGTGCGTTCACCGGCGCGCAAGCCATGCGCCGTGGCCGTTTCGAGCAAGCGGACGGCGGCACGCTGTTTCTGGACGAGATCGGCGACATGCCGTTTGATCTACAGACGCGGCTGCTGCGGGTGCTCTCCGACGGCAGCTTTTACCGCGTTGGCGGACACAGCGCTGTGCGCGCGCAGGTCCGCGTGATCGCTGCCACCCACCAAAACCTGGAGCAGCGGGTGAAAGAGGGCGCCTTTCGGGAAGATCTGTTTCACCGCCTCAACGTGATTCGCTTGCGTCTGCCCGCGCTGCGCGAACGCATTGAAGACGTGCCCATGCTGACGCGGTTTTTTCTGCAGCAAAGTGCCCGCCAACTCAATGTGGACCCCAAGCGCATTTCGGTGGATGCGCTGCAGCTGCTGGGGACATTTGATTTTCCTGGCAATGTGCGCCAGCTGGAGAACATCTGTCACTGGCTTACCGTGATGGCACCGGCCCAAGTGATTGAGGTCAAAGATTTGCCGCCGGAGGTATTGGCGTTGGTGGGAACGCCGCCCGAAACAGCCAAGACCTTGGCGGGACCAGCTGCGGCGTCCGTGGCTGTTCCGGAGAACTCTTCCACGCCTGCCGCAGTGCCGACGGATACGGTCTGGATCGCTGAGGCCCCGTTGGCGAGCCCCGTCGAGTGGGCTGTCAATGGACCTGTCTCAGCTTGGGAGACCGGTCTGCGCACCGAGGCACTCTCACTGCTTGATTCCGGTCGCACCGATGTGTGGGACGCCCTGGGCCGACGTTTCGAGACCGTGCTGATTCAGGCCGCGCTGAGCAATACCCGAGGCCGACGTATCGAGGCCGCACACAAACTGGGCATTGGTCGCAACACCATCACGCGCAAGATTCAGGAGCTGGGGCTGGAGGAGTAAAAGCCCCCACACTTCGCTGCTGCGCGGGTCGCTGCCTCCCGAGGAGGCTGATTTCCCTTGAGGCGGCCCGGCGGGAAGTCGGTTGACCCTTGCTCCGCCGCTGCGCGGGTCGCTACCGCTTTAATCAGCCAGCGTCAGCACCACTGGCGCGTGATCGCTGGGCTGCAGATTTTTGCGCGGCGTGCGGTCGATGGTGCAGGCGCTGACCTGGGCTTTGAGGGCGTTGCTGATCAAGATGTGGTCGATGCGCATGCCCCGGTTTTTCTGAAAACCGAGCATCCTGTAGTCCCACCAACTGAAGGTCTTGGGTGGGTGCTCAAACAGGCGGTGCGCATCGGTCAGGCCCAGGTCAATCAGGGCCTGCAAGTGCGTGCGTTCCTCGGTCGTGCAGTGGATGGTCTCGCGCATGCCGTTCGGGTCCCACACATCGGCGTCGTCGAAGGTAATGTTGTAGTCGCCCATCAGCACCAAGCGCGGGTGGGCGGCCATTTCCGCTCGAACCCATTCGCGCAGTGCGTCCAACCAGCGCATCTTGTAGGCGAACTTGTCGCTGCCTGGCGCCTGACCGTTCGGGAAGTAAGCGCCGATCACCCGCACACCAGCGAACGTGGCGCACAACACCCGCGATTGCTCGTCCGCGAATCCCGGGATGTTCTTCACCACATCGGCTGCGGGTTTTTTGCTTAGCAGCGCCACGCCGTTGTAAGTCTTCTGGCCGAACCACTGCGATTGGTAGCCAGCCTCACCCAGCGCCAGGGCGGGAAACTTGTCATCGGTGAGCTTGAGTTCTTGCAGCGCCAGCACGTCGACCGGGTTGGCGTTCAGCCAGTCGATCACCTGCGGCAGGCGGACATTCAGCGAGTTGACGTTCCAGGTGGCAAGTCTCATGGCGTGTTCAGGTTGAGGTGGTGGGGACATAGGTCACAAAAGCGAACGGCAAGCCGTCGGCCGAGACCTGCACTTCTCGTCGCGTTTCGTACCACCCGGGCCCCAACTCGGGGGCGAAGGCATCGCCCTCGAAATCTTGGGCAATTTCCGTCACCACGACGCTGCTGGCCAGCGGCAGGGCCTGGGCGTAGATCTGCGCGCCGCCGATCACCCAGGCGTCACTCCCCTGTGGACACCGATCGCGCGCCGCTTCCAGCGAGTGAGCGACTCGCGCTCCCTGGGCCGACCAGTCGGCATTGCGCGTAATCACGATGTTGACGCGACCCGGCAGAGGCCGAAAGCGGGGCGGCAGCGAGTCCCAGGTTTTGCGGCCCATGATGACGGGGCAACCCAAAGTGGTGCGTTTGAAGTGCGCCAAGTCTTGTGGCAGATGCCAGGGCAGGGCGCCGTTGTGGCCGATCACGCCGTTGGCGGCGCGGGCGTAGATGAGATGGAGCCGGGTGGAAGATGGAGTGGGTGGTGCAGGGTCAGACATGGGGCGATTGTGCCGCGCCTGCCACGGGCGCCACCCGGCGCACGGGCCACAACACGCTGGCGATCGCCATCATCACAAAGCCCATCGCAAGCCAGTCTTGCCAGTGCGGGATCTCGCCGATGATCACGGTGGCGCTCAGCGTGCCGACCAGCGGAATCGCCATGATGCTCATGGCGCTGGTGGCCGGCGGCAGGTCGCGCGCCATGCCAAACCAGATCAGTTGCGCAAAGCCGTAGTTGATGATCACGCCGTAGGCCAGGCTGGTCCACATCGGCAGCGAAAAGCGGCTCGGGTCGGGCAGCGGCTCCAGCGCCAGCGCCATCATGCCCACCACCGCGCTGCCCAGCAGCAGCATCCAGACGGTCACGACCAGCGGCGAGAGCGTGAGCTTGGCGCGGCGAAACATCAGCGTGCCCAGCGCCCAACACAGCGCCGCGCTCAGCATCCACAAAACCCCTTGCGGCCGGCCACTCAGGCGCGCCAGCTCGTGCCACAGCAGCAAGCCGATCGCCAGCGCCGCACACAGCACGGCCACGCGCACACGCGGCGTGATGCGCTCACCGAAGAAGGCCGCGCCCAGCAGCACGGTGAAGATCGGCATGGTGAAACCGAGAATGGCGGCGCGGCCCGAGGCGAGTTCCTGCACCCCAAAGATCGACAGGGTGTGCCAGCCCAGCACGTTGGGCAGGCCGAGCAGCGCAATCGCCGCCCACTCGCGCCCAGCCGGCCACATGCGCTCGCCCTTGCGCGCGACGTAAAAGAACAGCCAACCGGCACCGAGCAGCATGGTGCTGGCGCGGAACATCAGCGGCGTGGTTTCCTGCAGCGAGAGCTTCATCATCGGCCAGTTCACGCCCCACATCAGGGTGAGTGCGAGCAAGGCCCAGGCCTGTTTGCGGGAGATCATGCGGCGCCTCGCAGCTGGCGACCCGCGAAGCGGCAAAACGAGGAGATCATGGTTTCAGACGGCTACCGGCGCCTTGATGGCGGGGTGGCATTCGTAGCCTTGCACTTCGAAGTCTTCGTACTGGTAGTCGAAGATCGAATCGGGGCGGCGCTTGATGTGCAGCGTGGGGTAGGCGAATGGCGCGCGGCTCAACTGCCGCTCCACCTGCTCGTGGTGGTTGCTGTAAATGTGGCAGTCGCCGCCGGTCCAGATGAAATCGCCCAGGTCCAGATCGCACTGCTGCGCCACCATGTGGGTGAGCAGGGCGTAGCTGGCGATGTTGAACGGCACGCCAAGAAAGATGTCGGCGCTGCGCTGGTAGAGCTGGCAGCTGAGTTTGCCGCGCCCGCCGGGTTCGGTGGCGGGGGCCACGTAAAACTGGAACAACGCATGACAGGGCATCAGCGCCATTTGCGAGAGCTCGGCCACGTTCCAGGCGCTCACGATGATGCGGCGCGAATCGGGGTTGGTCTTGAGGGTTTGAATGACATCGGCAATCTGGTCGATATGGCCGCCGTCGGGGGTCGGCCAGCTTCGCCACTGCGCTCCGTAGACCGGGCCTAGGCTGCCGTCTTCGCGCGCCCACTCGTCCCAGATGGTGCAGCCCCGTTCCTGTAGCCACTTCACATTGCTGTCGCCGCGCAGAAACCAGAGCAGCTCAACGATGATGGCGCGCAGAAACACCTTCTTGGTGGTCACCAGCGGGAAACCTTCGCTCAGATCGAAGCGCATCTGATGGCCGAATACGCTGGTGGTGCCGGTGCCGGTACGGTCGCCTTTTTGCACGCCTTGCGTGAACACGTGGCGCATGAAGTCTTCGTATTGCGAGCGGACGGGGCGTGGGGGTGCGAGATCGGTCATATCGGGGGTGGGCGAATGCGGGAAGCGACCCGAGATTGTGCCGGGGCAGCGCCAAGCACGGGCAAAGCGGTGGCGGCGAGGCGCGCGGAGGCTCAGGTGCGGGGTTTTGCAACTAACACCCGTAGCATCGGCGAGGGCGCTGTGATGCGCTCATCAAACGGGTGCGTGGGCAGGTGAAACACCTCGCGGATGCGTTTGATGTAGCCGCGGGTTTCGGGGTAGGGCGGCACGCCGCCGAAACGGTTGACCGCGCCTTCACCAGCGTTGTAGGCTGCCACGGTGAGGTCAACATCGCCCTGGAAGTAGGCGAGCAGCCAGCGCAGGTAAGCCATGCCGCCACGGATGTTTTGCTCGGGGTCGAACGGTTTTTTCACCCGGAAGCGGGCAGCGGTTTCGGGAATGAGCTGCATCAGGCCCTGCGCGTTTTTTTCTGACACGGCCTGCGGATCGAAGTTGGATTCGGCGCGGATCAGTGCCACCGCCAGCGCGGGATGAATGCCATATTCTGGCGCGAGACGCTGCACGATGGCGTAGATTTGGCGTCGCTGGGCATTGTCGATCAGTGCCTTGTAGCGGTTGTCCAGCGCCTCGCGCTCGGCTGAATTGGCTGCCTCGGCCGCTCGCAGAACGATTGCCTGCTGCTCAGCGGCGTGCTTGATTTCGATTTGCGCCACACACGTCGGCTTTCGGGTTTGCTGCCCCACGATGGCCAGCATGTTGCGCGACGGCTCATCGCCTTGGTTCGCCGCAAGCTGAAAGAAATAGGCGGCTTGGGCGTCGTCGCGCGGCACACCACGGCCGTTGGCGTAGATCCATCCGAGGTTGTAGCGCGCCAGTGTGTCTCCAGCCACGGCTGCTTGGCAGTACAGCGCCACCGCTGCCTCGGTATCGCGGGTCACGCCCTCGCCGTGCTCCAGCGCCCGTGCTTGCTCGCGCCACGCTGCGGCTTGGTCGGCACTGCTGACAGCCGCTTGCGCGGGCAGCGCAGCAATGGTCATCAGACCAAACAAAAAAAGCAGACTGGGACGCAAGGTCATGGGGAGAGCACGCGACCAGGGTTCATGGTGTTGAGGGGGTCCAGGGCTGTTTTGATGGTGCGCATCAGCGCCAACGCCACCGGATCTTTGTGTTTCGGCAGGGTGTCCACCTTGAGGCTGCCCACACCGTGCTCGGCGCTGATCGAACCATCGTAACGCGACACCGCTTCAAACACCAGCCGGTTGACTTCGCTTTCTTGGGTACGCAGAAAGTCGGCGGCGTCGACCTGTTCGGGCGCCTGCACGTTGTAGTGCAGGTTGCCATCGCCCAGATGACCAAAATTCACCAGCCGCACACCAGGGATTTCGCGCGCCAGCAAAGCGTCGGTCTCTTCGCAAAAGGCGGGGATGCGCGACACCGGAATGCTGATGTCGTGCTTGATGTTCAGCCCTTCCTGGGCCTGCGCCAGCGGAATGCTCTCGCGGATATGCCACAGGCCGCGCGCCTGCGCCAAGCTCTCGGCCACCACCGCGTCGCTTACCAAGCCTTGCTCCAGCGCCGCTTCCAGCAGCCGCTCAAATTGGGTGCGTGCATGTTCTTCGGACTCGCTGTCGCTGTTTTCCAGCAAAACGCAATACGGACTTTCGGTCCACAGCGGCACGCGCAAGGTGGGGAAGTGTTTGTCCACCAAGCTCAGTGCAAACTGGCCCATCACCTCAAAGCCAGTCAGCCCTGCGCCCAAGTGCCGCTGCGCCAAGCCGAGCAGCGCCACGGCGGCGTCAAGCGAGGGCAGGGCGGCCCAGGCGGTCAGGCGGGCCAGTGGCTGCGGGTGGAGCTTGAGCGTGGCAGCGGTGATGATGCCCAGCGTGCCCTCGCTGCCAATGAACAGATCGCGCAGGTCGTAGCCGGTGTTGTCTTTGCGCAGGCCGCTCAGCCCGTGCCAGATGTCGCCTTGCGCGGTGACCACTTCCAAGCCCAGACACAGGTCGCGCGCATTGCCGTAGCGCAGCACCTGGGTGCCGCCGGCGTTGGTGGCGAGGTTGCCGCCGATGGTGCAGCTGCCTTCGGCTGCGAGGCTGAGTGGAAACAGCAGGCCAGCTTTCTCCGCCGTTTGTTGTACCGCTTGCAACACGCAGCCGGCCTCCACGGTGAGTGTGAGGTTGGCGGTGTCCAGCGCGCGCACCGCGTTCATGCGGGTCAGACTGAGCAGCACCTGGGTGCCGCTGTCATCCGGCACGGAGCCCACCACCAAGCCGGTGTTACCACCCTGCGGCACGAGACTCGCGCCGACCGCCACACAGGCCTTTACCACCGCTGCTACTTCAGCGGTATTGCCTGGGCGCACCACCGCCAACGCACGGCCGTGGGAGCGTCCTCGCCAATCGGTTTCCCAGGCGCTGAGGTCGGTCGCGGGGTCTTCGTGGGTCAGTACCTGCGCATCACCCACAGCCGAGCGAAGCGTTTGCAACAAAGCGGTGGTCATTTGGCGGCAGCTGGTCGCACAGGGTCGGCAGCCGCGCCGATGGCTGCTGCGTAGCGCACCTTGTCCGCCTCCACCGCCTCTGTGCCAGCGGCGCGCAGGCGAATGCGCACATGCATCGCGCAGGCCACAAACAGGGCAACACACAACAGCACCTGAATACCGGCCAGCACCGCTGAAAGCCCGCCATCGCTGGCGGCTCGTGTCGCCCCCTCGGTGAAGTAAATCCACACCAGCAGGCTGAGCCAGCGGTAGGTGTACATGCGGTTTTTGAGCAACCCCGCCAGTGGCAAGGTCAGAGGCAACACCTTGAGCACCAGCCAAGAGCCGCCAGGACGAAGTGGCGCCAGCCAGAGCTCCCACGCCAGACCGAGCAGGATCAGGGCCAGCAGGCTGCCCACAGCAAGATGGCGGGTCCAGCGCACGTTGCTGCCGGGAAGAAGAGCGGTCGGGTCTGGCATGGCAACGGGGAGAGCAGGGCAGTTGAAATGGGTCGGGTTTGGCTTCTGGGATGATAGCGACATGACCCCCACTGAGCGCTGGCTACAGCTGGAAGCCCTGCTGCACACGCTGTGGCGCGACACCCTGAAGTTCCCGTGGCGCAACACAGCCATGACGCTGCGTGAGCGCTTTCGCGAAGACCGCCTGGGCGTGACCGCGAGCAGCCTCACCTTCACCACCACGATCTCGCTGGTGCCGCTGGTCACCGTGGCGCTGGCCATCTTCAGCGCGTTTCCGATGTTTGCTGTTCTGCAAATACGGTTGCAAAGCTGGCTTGTGCAAAGCCTGGTGCCCAACAACATTGCTCAACAGGTGTTGAGTTACCTGAATCAATTCGCTGTCAAGGCGGGCCAAATGGGCTGGGCAGGTGCGCTGGCCTTGCTCATCACCGCGCTGGCGCTCATCCTCACCATCGACAGGAAACTCAACGACATCTGGCGCGTGCGCGAGAGCCGTCCGCTGACCCAGCGCGTCTTGGTGTACTGGGCAGTCCTCACGCTGGGACCGCTGTTTCTGGCTGGCAGTTTGGCGGTTACGTCGTACGCCGTATCAGCCTCCAAAGGCTTGGTGGCCTCGATGCCCGATACGCTGAAGTTGCTGCTCGACACCTTGCAGTTCGCGCTCCTGACCGCTGGCGTGGCCGCGCTTTACCGCTACGTGCCCAACACCCGGGTGCGCTGGAGCCACGCGCTGATGGGCGGCTTGTTTGTGGCCGCTGGGCTGGAGCTGGCGAAAAAACTGCTGGCCTTGTACCTTTCGATCGTGCCCACCTACTCCATGGTCTACGGCACCTTTGCCAGCTTGCCCATTCTGCTGATCTGGATCTACCTGGTTTGGGTGATTGTGCTGCTGGGTGCGGTAGTGGCGGCTTACCTGCCCAGCCTGCTCAGTGGCATTGCGCGCCGGGGCGACACGCCAGGCTGGAACTACCAGCTTGCGCTGGAGCTGGTGGATCAGTTGGTGCAAGCGCGCAACACCGAGGCGCACACCACAAAGGTGCAGGGACGGGATGCGGCCTCGCGCGGCGTGAGCCTGGAGCATCTCGCCCGCGCGTTGCGGGTCGACGGCTTGCAGCTCGAAGAGCCGCTGCGCGTGTTGCGCCAACTCGACTGGGCAGGCTGTCTGGACGAAGAAGGCGCGCGCTGGGTCCTGCTGATTGAGCCCTCGCTCACGCCACTGGCGCCACTGGCCAACAGCCTGTTGCTGCGGCGTACCTTGCACACCGAGGCGATGTGGGAAGCGAGCGGCTGGAATCGCCTCACATTGGAGCAAGCGCTTGTGAATTCGTTGGGGTCTGAGACGGCTGCTTCCCCGCCCGCACCCGCTGCGCTGGAGGTTGGTTACGTGTCGCCTTGAATCCCAAAGCGTTCCAAGCGCTGCTGCGTGCCTCGGATGTGCCGAGCTGCGGCACTGTCTTGTGTTTGCTTTTGTGACAAAAAAAGACCTGGGTGGCTGGCTGGGTCTTCGTGCAGGCAGGTGCATCATCCGCAATCCCGCCATCCAACACGAACCACCTAAAATGGCACCCCATTTGTCAGCTTGGCTGGCTGCCTGTGGTGAAAACCATCTCCCTTCATCGCCTGTCTTGAGCCATGCCTTCACCTGCTGCCGAAACGCCCATCGATATTGTTTACCTTTGGGTGGACGGAAGCGACCCCGCTTGGCGCGCCAAGCGACACGCTGCAGCCCTGCGAATGGGTGCCTCAGAAAGCCAGTCCATGGCGCCCTACGGCAACGTGGAAGGGCGCTTTCGGGACAACGGCGAACTGCGCTACAGCCTGCGGGCGCTGGAGCGGTTTTTCCCTGGCCATGGCCATGTGTACCTCGTCACTGACAGCCAAACACCGTCCTGGCTCCGCGCCTCCAGCCGGATCACGGTGGTGAGCCACCAAGAACTGCTGCCCGCCAACCGCCTGCCCACGTTCGATTCCGGCAACATCGAGTCTTACATTCACCGCATTCCTGGGCTGTCTGAGCGCTACATCTACCTCAACGACGACGTGTTTTTTGGCGCTCCCGTGCGGCTGGACCACTGGTTTTGGTCGGGTGGTTTTTATGCCGCCTGGTCGGACGATCTGGCCGTGGCCGAAGGCCCGATGCGACCGGAGGACAACTCGCTGGAAAACGCCAGCCGACTCTCGAACCAGTGGCTTAGCACGCTGCCAGCGCTCACCCAAGCGGGCTACCGCCACACGCCCCGCACCTTTGCCCACTCGCCGCGACCCATGCTGAAGTCGCTGCTTTTTCGGCTCGAAGACGAGGCGCCTGAGCTGTTTGAGCGGGTGCGTTCGGGCGTGTTTCGCACCTGGGACAACCCGACCCTGGTGTCCGATTTTGTGCTGCGCTGGGCGCTGGCTCATGGGATAGCCAAGATCCGAGACTATGAGCACCTGTACTTGGCGACCGGTGACGCCGACCCGTCGGACCCGCTCGCCGAGTTGGTGGCTGCTGACGGAAAGCTGGATTTTTTCTGCATCAACGACACCACCGACGACGCGCACGGTCACGACCCCCGGCTGACCCAGGTGCAGGCGGCATTGGAGCGCATGTTTCCCCGGGCAGCACCGTTCGAGCAGCCGCATCTGGGGACTGTGAACACCACGCACACGGGCGCGCACCAGGGTGCGCAGCACTCTTGGGCACATCCGACGCGTCTGCTTGAAAAGCCTGGGCACAGGTCCCAGCCCGAGCCAGTCGCTTCGACATAGCCTTTACGCTTGGCGCGTGTGGCTGGCGCGGTGCCTCAGGGTGTCGGGCTGGCGCAGGCTCTCGTGTTTGGTGGTGCGGCCCGCCATGCGCTCGCGCCACATCTTGAATGAGCTGCGTTTCATGGTGCGCCGCATCAGGGCCACCACAGCCGACTCGTTGAGTCCAAACTGGCGTTCGATGGCTTCAAACGGCGTGCGGTCTTCCCAGGCCATTTCCACCACCCGCGACACATCGGCTTCGCTCAGTGGATCTTTTTTTGAATCGCTCATGGCTTCAAAAAATCGCGCAGCGCGGCCAGTGTGGCGTCGGGCGCTTCCGTCATCTGGTGGTGCCCAACCGGCAGATTGACCACTTGCACCGTTTTGCCAGCGCCTTTCGCCGCCTGGATCAAGCCCCTCGCGGCCTTGGGCTGCGTCATCTGGTCTTGCGCGCCGAGCAGGAGCAGCACCGGGCAGGTGATCTGCGCTACCGCTTGCTCGCCATTGGCGTAGCGGTCACACGCCACAAAGCCCCGGTGGAACACATTCACAGTGGCATTGCTGCGCAGCACCCGCCGACCCAGCGCCATATTGGTGCCGTAAACCCATGTGCCCGGCCCCAGCGCCGAGGGCGGGGCGGCCAGGGTGGAGCGCGAAAACATGTTGACCATGGTCAGCGCTTTCTCGGGCTCGTTCAGCGAGGCTTCGATCAGCGCGGGTGAGACTTTCATCGGGTAGGCGGTGCCCACCAGCGCGAGGTGGGTCACGCGGTCCTTCAGCCGCGACGCCGCTTCCAGCGCAATCAGCGATCCCCAGCTGTGTCCGACCAGCGCGACTTTTTGAACACCGGCTGCTTCCAGTAAGGCAGCGATGAAATCGGCCGCCGCTTCAACTGAAGCGGGCGCCTCGCCCTCGCTTTTGCAGTGCCCGGGCAAATCGACCGCCAGCACATTCCAGCCGTGGTGGGCGAAATAGCGGCTTTGCAGAATCCACACGCTGTGGTCGTTCAGCACCCCGTGGATGAACACCACCGTGGGCTGGGCGGGATCGATCGGCTTGCCGCCGGTGTAGCAGTAGGTTTTGGCGCCGTTGACTTGGAGGTACATGGTCAGGCTCCCGCTTTCTCTGCTGATTTCAAAGCGCGCTTCAAATCGTCGATCAGGTCGTCGGCTTGCTCCAGACCGATCGAAAGCCGGATCGTGCCTGGGCCGATCCCACCAGCGGCCAGCGCCTCGTCGCTCATGCGGAAATGGGTGGTGCTCGCGGGGTGGATCACCAGCGATCGGCAGTCGCCCACGTTGGCGAGGTGGCTGAAGATCTTCAGCGCTTCGATGAAGGCCTTGCCCTGTTCGCGCGAGCCTTTGATGTCGAAGCTGAACACGGAGCCTGCGCCCTTGGCGCCAAAGCGCAGCAGCTGGTTGGCCAGCGCATGGCTCGAGTGCGATTCGAGCAACGGGTGGCCAACCCGGCTCACCAGCGGGTGGCTGGCGAGGAACTGCACCACCCGCTCGGTGTTGGCCATGTGGCGGTCCATCCGAAGCGACAGCGTCTCGATGCCTTGCAAGATGAGCCAGGCGCTGTGGGGACTCAGGCAGGCGCCGAAGTCGCGCAGGCCTTCGCGGCGGGCGCGCAGCAAAAAAGCGCCGACCGTGCTCTCCTCGCTGAACACCATGTTGTGAAAGCCGGCGTAGGCCTCGGTGAGCTCGGGAAATCGGCCTGAGCGCTCCCAGTCGAAACTGCCGCTGTCCACCAGCACGCCACCAATCACCGTGCCGTGGCCGCTCAAAAACTTGGTGGCCGAGTGGTAGACGATGTCGGCGCCGTGCTCGAACGGTTGGATGAGGTAGGGCGTGGTGAGGGTGGAGTCCACCAGCAGCGGCACGCCAGCCTCGTGTGCGATCTGGGCCACGGTGGGGATATCGAGCACGTCCAGGCCCGGGTTGCCCACGGTCTCGCCGAAAAACAGCTTGGTGTTGGGGCGCACAGCGGCCTTCCAGCCGTCGATGTCGCCCGGCTTCACAAAGGTGGTCTCAATGCCGAAGCGGCGCAGCGTGTAGTGCAGCAGGTTCTGGCTGCCGCCATACAGCGCGGTGCTGGCGACGATGTGCGAGCCCGCGCCCATCAGCGTAACCACAGCCAAGTGCAGTGCAGCCTGGCCGCTGGCGGTGGCGATCGCGCCAATGCCGCCTTCGAGTGCCGCCATGCGCTGCTCGAACACCGCGTTGGTCGGGTTGCTGATGCGGCTGTAAACGTGGCCGGCGCGCTCCAGGTTGAACAGCGAAGCGGCGTGGTCGCTGGACTCGAAGACGAACGAGGTGGTGAGGTGGATCGGCACCGCGCGCGCGCCGGTGGCGTCGGGCGCAAAGCCGGCGTGCAGCGCGAGGGTGTCAAAGCCTGGATCGGCGTAACCGGGCATGGGGTTTTCTCCTGGGTTTCACGCGGCACGGTCATCTGCAAGTGGCAGCGACCGGCGGCGGATGGTCAAAGATTGTGGGCTATATTGATCGGCAGATCAGCCCACCGGGCGACACCCAAAGAATCGAGGAGAACAGCCATGCGAGTCAGCGACATCCTGCGTGTGAAAGGCGGCACGCTCTACACCTGCCACCCCAACGATCCGCTCACCGAGGCGGTCAGCACCATGGCCGAGTTCGACATCGGCTCGCTGGCTGTGATGGAACACGGCGATCTGGTGGGCATGCTGACCTTTCGCGAGTTGATCCACTCCCTGGCCAGCGGTGGCGGCACGGTGGGCAACAAGTCGGTGCGTGCGGTCATGGACGACCATCCCATGAGCTGCACGCCCGAGACCGAGCTGGAGCAGGTGCGCCCGCTGATGCTGGAGCGCCACACGCGCTACATGCCGGTGATGGACAACCGCATGCTCATGGGTGTGATCAGCTTCTACGACGTGGCACGCGCCGTGGTCGACAGCCAGAACTTTGAAAACAAGATGCTCAAGGCCTACATCCGCGACTGGCCGGAGGATGAAACCGGCAAGGGTGAGCCGAACCTGCCCTGAGCCGCTGCGCACAGCAAAGACGCCCCGATTGCGGGGCGTCTTTGCTTGTGGCGCCGGATAGGGAGCGCTCGGGGATAATCCAGCCCCTATGAGCGGCAACACCTTCGGCACCCTGTTTTGCGTCACCAACTTCGGTGAATCCCACGGTCCGGCCATCGGCTGCGTGATCGACGGCTGCCCGCCGGGCATGGCGCTGTGCGAGGCCGACATCCAGACCGATTTGGACCGTCGCCGCCCCGGCACCAGCAAGTTCGTCACCCAGCGCAACGAGTCCGATGCGGTGGAAATCCTGAGCGGCGTGTATGAGGGCAAGACCACCGGCACCCCAATCGCCCTGCTGATCCGCAACACCGACCAGCGCAGCAAGGACTACGGCAACATCGTTCAGACCTTTCGGCCGGGCCACGCCGATTACACCTACCTGCAGAAATTTGGCATCCGCGACCCACGCGGCGGTGGCCGCAGCTCGGCCCGCCTGACCGCGCCCACGGTGGCTGCCGGTGCGGTGGCCAAAAAGTGGTTGAAGGAAAAGTTCGGCACCATGTTTCATGGCTGCATGACGCAAATCGGTGACGTGGCGATTCCGTTCGAGCGCTGGGATCACGTGCCGAACAACCCGTTTTTTGCGCCGGTGGCCGATGTCTCGGCGCTGGAGACCTACATGGAAGCGCTGCGCAAAAGCGGCGACTCCTGCGGCGCGCGCCTGCGGGTGGTGGCGAAGAACATGCCGGTCGGCCTGGGCCAGCCGCTGTACGACAAGCTCGATGCCGACATTGCCTTCGCCATGATGGGCTTGAACGCGGTCAAGGGCGTGGAGATCGGCGCCGGCTTCGCCAGCGTGACCCAGCGCGGCAGCACCCACGGCGACTCGCTCACGCCCGACGGCTTCGAGAGCAACAACGCGGGTGGTGTGCTCGGCGGCATCAGCACCGGGCAAGACCTCGATGTGTCGATTGCCATCAAGCCCACCAGCTCCATCCTGATTCCGCGCGCCTCCATCGACACCGCGGGCCAGCCCACCGAGCTCATCACCAAGGGCCGGCACGATCCCTGCGTCGGCATCCGCGCCGCGCCCATCATTGAGGCGCTGCTGGCGCTGGTGGTGATGGACCATGCGCTGCGCCACCGCGCGCAATGTGGCGACGTGGTGTCGCCACTGGCGCCAATCCCTGGCGCTACGCCACAGACTGCGTCTTGAGGTTCGCAGGGCTGCGCCGCATTGCATTTCCGTTTCCCACCGCGAGCAATGTTCGCCCCACAAAGAGACATGCACCATGCCCACCATCCGCGTTGAAATGTTTGAAGGCCGCACGCCCGAGCAAAAGCAGGCGTTTGTGAAAGCCCTCACCGAAGCCACCGTCAACACTCTTGGCGGTTCGCCCGAGTCAGTCAACGTGGTGCTCTTTGACGTCAGCAAGTCCGACTGGGCCACCGGTGGCGTGCTCTGGAATGACCCGAGCCGGCAGAAGCCGACATGACCTCGGCGAAAGCCACGCCACGTGGCTGAGCCGGGCCGCTGCGATCCGCCGTCGGGCCGCCCCAAGGCGGATCAGCTCCCAGAACCGACGGCGACTGGATCCCTTCCCGGTCCTGGGGCAGCGACCCATGAGACGACGGAGCGAGGGGGTCTTTTCCCTTTTGCGGCCCTCTCAGCCAGCTACTTCGCCCACATCGGCTTTTTCAACCCGTACTTGCCGCTGTGGCTTAAGGAACTCGGCTTTGGGCTGATCGCCATCGCCGTGCTGACCTCGGTACAGTCGGCCACCCGCCTATTCGCGCCCTACGCCTGGGGCACGCTGTCCGACCGCACGGGCGAGCGGGTCAAGCTGCTGCGCTATGGCGCCACGGTTGCGCTGCTGGTGTCGTTCGCGCTGTGGTTTCCGCTCGGCGGTGTGGCGCTGTTTGTGGTGTTGCTGCTGATGTTCACCCACACCAGCGCCATGATGCCGATGAGCGAAGCGGCGCTGGCGCATTTGGTGAGCCAAGGCGGCGCGTTCGACGCCAAGCGCTATGGCCGTGTGAGGCTGTGGGGTTCGCTGGGTTTTCTGGTGACGGTGGTGGTGGCAGGCTGGTGGTTTGAGCGCTTCGGCCTGGGCCATTTTCCGGCCTGGACACTGCTCACCCTGACCGCAGTGATGGTGAGCGTGTGGCTGCTGCCCGATTTCAAGGAGACGCCACACGCCGACGAGCGCCACCCCGATATCTGGCCCGTGTTGCGCCAGCCCCCGGTCCGGTGGTTTTTTGTGGCCGCGTTCTTTCACGTGCTCTCGCACATCTTCATCTACGTCTTTTTCTCGCTCTACCTGGATTCGCTGGGCTACAGCAAGACGGTGATCGGGCTGCTCTGGGCGGTGTCGGTGGTGATCGAGATCGGCTGGTTCTACAGCCAGGGCCGCTGGCTGCCGCGCTTCTCGCTTACCGGTTGGCTGGTGCTGGGGTCCGGACTGATGGTGCTGCGCATGGGGCTCACCGCCGGGCTGCCGCTGGTGTGGTCGGTGCTGCTGTTTGCCCAGGCCTTGCACGCCATCACCTTTGCCGCGCACCACACCGCTTGCATCGCGCTGCTCTCGCACCACTTTCCGGGCCGGTTGCGCGGTCGCGGTCAGGCGCTTTACACCGTGATCGGCTACGGCCTGCCGGGTGTCATCGGCGGCTTGGGCGGCGGCTTGCTGAGCGCTGCCTATGGACTCGCCAGCGTGTTCTGGCTGGCAGCGGGTTGCGCTGCGGTGGCGATGTTGTGCGCGCTCAGGGCGCGGGCGTGGCAATCGGCGAGCGCCGCAGTGGGTTGAAGCCGGTCACCAGCGCAGTGGCGACCAAAATCAGCAAACCGCCGCTCAAGATGCCGGGCGACAACGGCTCACCCAAGAACAAATAGCCCCAGGTGACGCCGAACACCGGAATCATGAACGCCGGGCTCATGGCTGCCACCGGCGTCACGTGGCGGATGATGCGCAGGTGGCCCCAATAAGCCAGGCCCGAGGTGACGATGCCCAGCACCGCGACCGCAGCCAGCGCGCCAGGTGTGAACGTGGCTTGCGGCAAGGACCACAGCGCGCCCGGCAGCACCAAGGGCAGCGACATCAGGTGGATACCGGCAGCAATGGCCAGCGGCTGCATGCGGGTGGTGGCGCGTTTCATCAGCGGGGTCGAGATGCCGTAGCAAGCAGCGGCGGTGATGCAGGCCAGCGCCGCGGCCAGCGTGGCGGCGTCGGGTTTCACGGGCCCCAGCCGCACGATCAGCGCCACACCCAAGAAGCCGCACAGGCAGCCCAGCAGCTTGCGCCGCGTCAGCGTGTCTTCGCCGAGCCAGGCCGAGGCCAGCGTGCCGAACAGCACCGCCGTGGTGTTGAGCAGCGCGCTGTAGCCAGCGGGCAGCCTGAGCGCGGCCCAGGCGTAAAACAGAAAGGGCACCGTGGTGGACAGCAGGCCGAGCAGCAGCAGCTCGCGCCAGTGGCTCCAGGGCCATTGGTGGCGCAGCAGCTTCATCACCACCACCAACGTACCCGCCGCCAGCGCCATCCGCAGCCCCGCGAGCACCCAAGGCCCTAGCAGCGGGCTGGCGATGCGCAGGAACATGAAGGAAGCCCCCCACAGGGCGGAGAGGGCGATCAGCTGGGCGAAATGTCGGGTTTGCACCGAGGGATTGTGCGGTGCTGTGCGCCTGCAGACGGCACTGCTTTTGTCGCCGACCGGACTCAGGTGGCCCGGCGCGCTAAGCCTTCGATCGCCAGCCGATAGCCATCTACCCCGAACCCGACCACGATGCCGGCGGCCGCAGGCGAGATGTAGGAGTGGTGGCGAAACGCCTCGCGCGCGTGCACGTTGGAAATGTGCACCTCGATCACAGGCAGCGGCTTGACGCCAGAGATCGCGTCGAACAACGCCACCGAGGTGTGGGTGAACGCGCCGGGATTGAACACCACGCCCGCCAGATCACCCGCCGCAAAACGCCGCCCCGCTTCGTGAAGCTTGTCGATCAGCACGCCCTCGTGGTTGCTCTGAAAACACTCGGCGGCAAAACCCAGACGCTGCGCATCGGCCTCGCACAGCGCTTGCAGATCGGCCAGGGTGATCGAGCCGTAGACGCCGGGTTCGCGCGTGCCCAGCAGGTTGAGGTTGGGGCCGTTGAGGATGAGCAGGGTTTTCATATGAGCCAGTCCAGAGATGTGTGGGAGGAGCCTAAACCAGCGGCACAGTGAGCCGCTGGATCACCGGGCGGGTTTCGGGCCGCACGCCTCGCCACCAGGCAAATGCCTCGGCCGCCTGCTCAACCAGCATGCCCACACCGTCGGCGGTGTGGGTAACACCAGCGGCCTGCGCTTGCCGCAGAAACGGCGTGAGGCCCTTGCCGTAGACCATCTCATAGGCCAGCGCGCCGGGTGCGAACACGCCGGCGGGGAGCGGCAAGCCAGCGTTGGAGAGGCCGGTTGAGGTGGCGTTGATCACCACGTCGAACACCTCGCCCGCCAGCGCATCAAACCCGCCGGTTTGCAGCGACACATGCGCAGCGAAATCCTGCTTCAAACGGTGTGCGGTGTCGGCAGTGCGGTTGGCCACCGAGAGCCGGGCGGGGCCGCAAGTGGCCAGCGGCAGGATCGCGCCGCGGGTGGCACCACCCGCGCCGCAGATCAGCACCCGCTTGCCCGCCAGCGCCACACCCAGGTTGTGCTCGATGTCGCGCGCCAAGCCAACGCCGTCGAAGTTCTCGGCCCAGATGCGCTCGCCCTCAAACTTCAGCGCATTGGCTGCGCCAGCCATGCGCGCGCGCTCCATCGGGTCGGTGGCAATCTCAAACGCCTGCAGCTTGAACGGCAGCGTCACGTTCACGCCGCGCCCGCCGCCAGCCATGAACGAGCGCACCGTCTCTGCAAAGGCGTTGAGCGGCGCTTCGATGGCGGTGTATGCAAGGCTTTGGCCGGTCGCCTCAGCAAACAGGCGGTGAATCAGCGGCGATTGGCTGTGGGCGATGGGGTGGCCAATGACGGCGTAGCGGTCGGTCATGTGAGCAGATGGGCAGGTGGGTAAATGGGCAAATGGGCAATTCGCCATTGTCTCGCAGCGCCCAGCCGCGAACTTGCCTACCATTCAGTCATGACCACATCACTCAAAATCGATTTCGTGTCCGACGTCACCTGTCCTTGGTGCGCGGTTGGACTGGGCGCGCTGGAGGAGGCCTTGCAGAACCTGCAAGGCACGGTGAGCGCCGAGCTGCACTTCCAGCCATTCGAGCTCAATCCGCAGATGGCGCCCGAGGGCCAGGACGCCAGCGAACACCTGACGCAGAAGTACGGCTCCACCCCGGCGCAACAGTCGCAGATCCGCGAAACCATCCGCCAGCGCGGCGCCGAAGTGGGCTTCACCTTCAAGACCGAGGGGCGTGGGCGCGTCTGGAACACCTTCGATGCCCACCGGCTGCTGCACTGGGCCGACGTGGAGGGCGCGCCCGGCCAGCAACACGCGCTGAAAAACGCCTTGCTCGCGGCCTGCCACACCCGCGCCGAGAACATGGCCTCAACCGAGGTGCTGGCGGCGGTGGCCAAATCGGTCGGGCTGGACAGCGCTCGCGCCAAGGCCATCTTGGCCAGCGACGAATTCGCCGCCGAGGTGCGCGAGCGCGAGCAGTTCTGGACCAGCCACGGCATTCACTCGGTGCCCGCTGTCATCATCAACGACCGCCATCTGATTTCGGGTGGCCAGCCGGTGGCGATGTTCGAGCAGGCGCTGCGCCAGATCGCGGCTGAATCGGCAACCGCAGGCTGAGGCACGCATTTGTTGCGTCACATGGATGTCCACCAAGCCACATTTCTGGAGTCGGTTTCCATGCGCACCACCCCAACTGTGGATCTGGCATCTTGTGCCGCTGGCACGCATTGATTACCTTGCTGGAGCGCAGGGAGGTTTTGGGTCAATCCTTCGCCACCGGCGAACTGGTCATGCGCGATTTGCGACAGCGCAGTGTGGCGCCACCGTGGCTACCGGTAAAGAATCACCGCGCTTTGTGACCGAGTAGCGTCTGTTTGGCTTGGTAGGCGGTGTGAATGCCTGATGCGCTTTCAATCCCTGTTCCACCTGTTTCAGAGCACTAAAAAAAACCCGCAACACCAGACGGTGAGCGGGTTTTTTTTGCCCGTTTTAAGGGCTTCGATGTGGAGCGGGTGAAGAGAATCGAACTCTCGTCAGTAGCTTGGGAAGCTACAGCTCTGCCATTGAGCTACACCCGCATTCTGTAACCCGTTGATCTGTCACGGGTTTTTCTCTTTTTGGCCTGCTTCCCCTATGGGAAACCTACGCCGGGCCGACTGTCCTGGCGTAACCCCACTTGTCTGCACCCGTCTACACTTGCACTGCTGGCGTGACTTTAGCGTAGCTTTTCAGCTTTGCCCTACGCCGCTGACGCTGCCCACTGTGGGCTGTGCAAGTTCGGAGTGTAGCGAATGTTCTTTGATGCCCGTGCTGCCAAGCTCTTGCTGCCTGGTGCGCACCTTGTGATTCCGGGTTGTCCCGGCCTGCGCCTTGTCGCCACGGCCAGCACTCGCGCATGGGTGTACCGCTTCAAAGTCGATGGGCTGATGAAGCAAACCAAGATCGGCCAGTGGCCCGCGATGCCAGCAGCCAGCGCGGCAGCAAAGTGGCAGGCGCTTCGGGATGCGCGGGCCAGCGGTGAAGACGTGCAGGCCATCACCCGGCCAAAACCTACGCCGCGGGCTTACGCCGTGACCGACTTGGTGAACGACTACATCACCGGCCACGTCCGAGAGCGGCGGGGGGAGGCGGGCGCACTGGCGTCAGAGCGGGCGCTGCTGCGGTTTTTGGCCGAGTCGCATGTGCTGGCCCGCAAGCAAGCGGCAAGCGTCACCAGGGCCGATTGCTTCGACGTGCTCGATGCGCGCAAGGCCAAGCCCACCGCGGCGTCCAAGCTGCGCTCACTGCTGGGTGCCGCGTGGGACTACGGGCTTGACTCAGGCCGGTTGACCGAGGCGCCGAACTGGTGGCGCTTGGTCATGCGTGGCAGGCTCAAAAGCAAGGGCAAGATCGTGGGCGGCAAGCACACCGGCACGGCCAAACGTGTGCTGACGATTGCCGAGGTGCGCGAGCTGCTGGCGTGGTTGCCGAACATGCACAGCCTGGGGCGCGACGTGACGCTGCTTTACCTGATGACCTGCTGCCGGGGTGGCGAGATTGTCGGGATGCGCCCGGAACACATCAAGCGCGAGGGCGCGGTGTGGTGGTGGACCATCCCGGCCAGCTTGACGAAAAACGCGGGCAACCCTCGGGCGGTGGATCACCGGGTGCCGCTGCTGGGCAGGGCGCTTGAGGTGGTGCAGCGCCGAATCGCGGGCGTTGGTGCGTCGGGTTGGCTGTTCGAGACTGAGCGCGGTAGGCAGTACACGCAAAACGATTTCTCGACCTACCTCTACAGTTTGAACCCGACCAGCGCGAAGTCCAAGGCGCGGCAAGGCGAGGGGTTGGCGCTGCCGGTGCTGGGTTGGACAGCGCACGATCTGCGACGCACCGGGCGCACGCTGCTGGCCGAGATGGGTTGCCCGCAGGAAGTGGCCGAAGCGATCCTGGGCCACTTGCCCAGCGTGATAGTTGGCACGTACAACCGCAGCTCCTACGATGCGCAGCGGGTGGAGTGGCTGGGGCGGCTTAGTCAGGCTTTAGCCACACCAGCCTGACGAACACCCGGCGGTCAAAAACAGATCGTCAATGCCGCGCTTTGCTTCTTCGATCACCGCTTCGATGCCTACCGCGCCACCGTGGCGGGCTGGGCTGAACATCACACGGGCATTGCCCTTGCTGTTAATGCCAGCGGCTTTCTCAATGCGGATGATTCGGGTTTTTGCTTCGTCGTCAAGAAAACGAAGCTCAGGCTTGCGGGCGTTGACGCATGGGTAACACTCTTTGCTGCGAAACGGCAACAGCGGCATTGGAGTATTTTGCACAAGCGAATCACGCGCACCTTCGTTGTGGCGCACCAGTGGTTGCCACAGCTCGCGGCCACCGTGGCGCTCACTGGCGAGCACATGCTCGGGCGCATCACGTCGGTTTGCGCTTTCCTCGCGCCGCACCCCGACAAGCACAGTCGCCTCGCCTTGCGGGTCAACCTCAGCAAGCCACTTCTGAGCCGGGCGCTCTTTCAGCGCCTCGGTACAGAACTGGAACTTGCCGCCGCCGCCACGCGGCCAAGCGCTTTTGCGGGCTACCAGCGCTTCCATGCCTTCGCTGTCAATGCGGTGCGTGGAAAAGCCCAGCGACTGCGCCCATAGCTCGCCTTGCGCAACACGACTAAGCCACCATTCAGCGGCCCAGCCTGTGTTGCTGTAGGCCACATGGACGTTTGACAGCCCGCGCTCATGCGCCCATTGGATCAACGCCACGGAATCGTTGCCGTAGCTGGCGAAGATGACGTGTTCGACATTCACGCCGCCACCCGACCTTTCCGACCAAACCCTGAGCCCGCAGGCGGGGCCAGGTCTGACGCTGGCCGGGTAGCCACATACTCGCGCAAATTGGCGAGCGGGTAGCGCGCATTGCGAGCGCCGACCAGGATGGGCCGCAGCAGCGGCTCGCTGCGGGTCAAGGCCTGGAATGTGGACGCGGACACGTCCATCATCTGCGCGGCTTTGTCTTGGGCCACGCACAGCGGTTCGATTCTGATGATGTGGTCGCTCACGGGTGATCCTTCGGTGGTGGTGGCAGTGGCATCCAGTGGGTTAGCTTTGAGTTGTCGCCCTCATCATCTGCCTGATCCCACATCCAGCCGATGCCCTCAGACTTAAACGCCATCGTTACGTGCTTTGCGTCTACTGCCACCAATACTGTTTGATGGATGGGCGCTGTCTTAATTGGTTGCCAATTACTCATGGTTTTTCCTCTGGGTCAAATGTTGGAAGCTCTCGCCAGTGTGTCCAGTGGTCCGAAACACGGTAGATGCTGTATGTCGCCACACCCGACGGCCTGTGAATCAGTTGCAGCTTGACGCCGCCTGGGGGCTTTTGGTGAATTGGAATCCAGTGATAATTCCGGTCCACTGCTGCGGTCTTGCTGCTGTTGATGGCGGTCATGGTGCTTTGACAATTGGGATGTATTGGCAACTCACGCTGCGCACCACGGCTGTATTGCTGGGCGTGCGCTCGCCCCACGTCTGATCGGGATGGCCTACCCAGCGGGCGCAATCGCGGCACAGATCGTCGTGGGCTACCGGGTGGCGGCGGCTTATGTCGTGGGGCATCGTCATGGCCTCACCGCCTTGCTGGCGAGCATTGCGGCGTCGATGGCATTAAGAATAGGGTAAGGCACTTGCCTCCAATTGTCAGGGCGCGGCACTTGACGATCTGTGCCTGCAATTTCAAGCACTGTCCCATGGTCGGTAAAGCACTCTGACACGTATGCGTGATGCAAAATCCAATCAAGCCTATCCGAGTCTTTCAGCACGTCAGCAAGCTTTGCCAGCACGGCGGCTTCAATAGCATTAGCCACTGATAGTCCGTTGCGATTCCAGTCGCCTACGTTCAACTGTAAGCTGCTCACAATCTCGCGCTTTTCTTGCTGAGTCAATATCATGGCTTTTCCTTTGCAAAAGCCCGCTCCCACTCGCGGGCTGAACAAATCATTAGCGCTCGCTTGTTTGCATCCATCAAGCCAAAACTGTGATCGCGAGAAAGGCAAGCGCTGTTGATCTGAGCATCACTTAGCGGCTGCTGTGCTGGTGGCGGCGCTCGATTAACCTCAATCTGAGTCTTCAATTGACGAATCTCAATCTTGAATGCAGGCGCCTCGCAATGACTTGCGCACGGTGCTGGGTGCTTTGCCTCACGCTGCAACTCAACGCGGCCCAGTAGCTGAGGCCCCTGCCTGCTGGCAATGGGCCGGTCCTGGTCGAGCCCGCTAACCGCCTCGACAATCGTTTCCGCTAAAGCGCCTGCCCCAAGCCTGTTGTTGCCGTCTGCTTGGCGTATGACGTTTGACAGCCAATCGACGCATAAGCCCGTAGGCTCCTGCCCGCTGGCAACAGGTTGTGCCAGCCGCTCGCGAAGGGCGGCTCTAAGCGTTTCGTTTTGTTCCCACTCAGTTACCCCTTGTCGCCCCGCGACCACTACGCAAAGCGCGTCATAAGCGCCTTGCATCAATTGTTCATTGGTCATGGGTTCAACTTCTGGTTGTGGATGGTGCGGTTAAAAGAGCGACAACTGCTTCCGCAATTTCGTCAGCCATTTCAATCTCGCTGGCTGGAATAAAGTCGTCTTCTGTCATGGTGCCAACCTGCCACGCTTCCCAGACTCGGGTGCAGGCGTAAATGCTTGTCAGGTGGGTACGCACCAAATTGGCAATCTGTTCGACCGTCACGGGTTCCTGTCCGCTGGCAATCTGCGCCCACCCTTCGCGCTGCTGCTGCTTGAGCACAATAACTGCGCTGCTGGCTGTCTCAAGGGATGCTGTTAGCTGGGCGGTCTGCGCCTCAAGATCAGCGATGCGCTTTTGCAGCGGTTCAATTGCTTGATTAACGTGATTAACTATTACTCTTTGCTCACGCGGGCTCCACTGCATTGTGTGTTCTGGGTGGGGTGGCAGTTCGTATTGCATATCAATCCTTTGATTTAGTTCCGATGCGGGGATGAATTCCCCGCTGTCAAGGCAAAGGCCGGGGTTCATTTCAATCCTAAAAATGTGGTGCGCCCGTTTCCTCGATTCGCAGCTACATGCTTTCGACTAGCCGCTGCTTGCACCTACTCATCCTGTCATTTGCGCGGGCTCGGATGATTCGGCATCGGGGACTTGTTACCTCGTGGGCGAAGCGAAGGGGAGATTCGGCCAGTCCCGCTTGTTTGATGTTCAGGCGGTCGCGGCTTTGCGTGTCGCAGCGACAGCCAGAACGTGCGCGCTGATGGCTTGGCAGATCGCGGGCAGGTCGCTGGCGCGGTACAGCCGCGAAGCCTTTACCTGCTCCACCGGCTCGAAACCCAACTCAGACAGACCGGCAACCGTGATCGACACGGGAGACAGGCGGGCGTTGATCTCGGTGAGGTTGATGCGCTTGCCGGTGTCGGCTGCTGGCTGCGGCTGCTTGGGTGCCGCCCATACTTCAACGACTGAGCCGTGGAGCCCTTGGCCGATCACGAATGCTGGCGCGATCACCGGAGCCACCGCCTTTTGGGCCTCGGCTTGCCCACGCGCAGCTTGTTCGGTGGCGATCCGCTGCGCTTCCACTCGCGCGGCATCAACCTTCGCGGCGTGCTCGCTCTCAACCCGCTCAGCTTCCTCGGCCCGGATGCGCTCACGCTCCTGCTCTTGGCGCGCAGTCTCAGCGGCCAGGCGCTGCGCGATGATCGCGACCAGGTCGTCGGCTTGCTTCAACACCAGCGCAGCGCGGTCGCCAAACAAGTGATCGGCGCCGGTTGCGGTAAGCGTCTTTATGTTCGCGTCGATCCGGTCGGCCAGCTCGTTCGCTGCGATCTTTGCGCGTGCCAGCTCGGTGCCCACCGCGTCGTTCAGGCTGTCGATGCTGCGCTTGCCTTTGATGACGCCCGCGAAGTCGGCAGGGATGGCCAAGCCGTACCCGGCGCCAAGTCGCTTGGTCAGGCCAGCGATGTGCTCGCGCAGCGCGGCCACACCACCGGCCACGATCTCAGCCTTGATTTCTTCCTTGCGCGCTGCCAGCACCTTCTCGGCCATCAGCCGGTTGTCGCGGGTCAGCTTGTGCAGCATGTCTTTGACGCGCTTCATCCCGTCGATGGACGACACCTGTGAGAGCCACTGCGATTCAGCGGCGTCCAGCGCGGCCTCGGCATTCTTGAGGGCCTTGATCTGCAAATCCAGGTCGGCAAAATCTTGGTCGGTCGCTGGCTTGCGAATCAGGCGGTTGTCCAGGAAGTCGCGCAGGGCCACTTCAAACGCCGGGAAGTTGTCGCGCACCGAGATTTCGCCGGAGACCTGCACCAGCACGGCCGGCAGGGCTTCGACGGCCTGGGCGACTGGCTTTTCGATCGCCTCGGACGGCACGTAGGCGGCAACATCGGCCTGAAACTGCTTCCACGCCGGGATGATCTTGGCGCGCAGCACCGGGTCGGACTCGTACCAGCAGTGACGCATGTCCTCGCGGACGCCGCTGGAGGCCATGAACAGGCACCGACTGGCGCCGGTCAGCATCAGGCCCTGCTCCATCTGCGGGTGGTATTGCTCAGGGATCACGCCAGCGTCCAAGCTGGCCAGTAGTGCGACGTTGCCAGACTTGTGCTCATTGGTTCGATCGTTCAGCATCGTGTGGCCGTCCAGCGAGGCAGACAACAGCAAGCCGTCAACCTCGGCCGCAAACACGCTGGCGTACAGGTCTTCACCGATGATGTCCTCGGCCCAAGGGCGGGCGATCGCCTCGAATTCATGACCCCGGTCAAACCGGCGCTGTGTTGCCTCGTCCGGCTCTGGCACGATGCCTGTGGCCTTTTGCGCGATGAGTTCGGAGCGGGTGATGTAGCCCGGCAGGCCCATGACCACAGCCAGCTCACTGGCGTTGCAAGCGCGGGCGCGGTGGGCCAGCCACTCGGGTGAGCCTTGGGAGAGATGGATTTTTTTCACGTTTTTTCCTTGGGGTGAAGGTTCATTCGGCTGTGATTTGCGCGCGCTGTGCATCGGTCAGCGTGTAGCGCGTGGCGATGGTGGCCAGCACATCGTCTGCTGGCGTGCCCTCTGCGATCTGCGAACGCCATGCGTCCAGTCGCTTGTCGAAGGCAGCGTCATCAATGGGTGGCGGGACAGGCCTGCTCGCCCCTGGACTGATTTCCCCGCTTGACGGGTCCACGGAATCGGAGATGGTCACAAAGTCGCCTTCAATCACCGCGTGCTGGCCTGACTCGGCCGCGTGCGACACCGTGATGGCGTTGGCCAGTTCGATGCTCGATGGCATGTATTTCAAGACCTGCAACAGCGCGACCTTGCGGGCGTACATCTCGAAATTGCTCTCGTTGGTCATGGCGTAGTGCCGACCGCCCACCTTGTTGTATTGGGTCAGGTGCTTCTGGACTTTGCCGCGCGTCCAGACCTCGATGACCGGCATTTGTGCATCCCGCACGCGCCCGATGGCATAGACGTGGGTGAATTGGCCTTCGCCGTCTTCTGGCTTGTGGCGACAAAATGGCTCGTCGCCCAACTGGTAATCGAATTTGTCGCCTGGGTAGACCGCGCTCGTCCAAACTGTTGCGCGTCCGGCGCGCGCCACCAGATCGACGAGGCCTTTCCAGCCGGGCACAAAGGTGCAGGTGCCTTTGTACGGAATCAGGTAGCCCTGGCCGTTGATGCCTGGCTCAAGGCCGAGTTGCGTGGCCGTCATCAGGCTGGCCAGAATGCTGTCGGTCTTGCAGTTTTGAAGATCGCGGTTTGTGCTGAACGCGGTCAGGGCTAAGCGCGCCATGCGGTCTGCGCTCATGTGCTTGGGCAGCGCCAGCGCCATCTGCGGCTTCATGCGATCGAGAACCTTGGAGAAGGCGGCGACCGGCGAAGCGGTTGTTTGGGTTTTCAGGTCTGTGCTCATGTTTTTCTCAGGGTTGGTTAAAAATGGTGATGAAAACAGCCAGCGTCACGGCTGCGCCAACAAGGGCGAGCGATACCAGCGCATAGGCCAGCATCCGCATTGCGCCCATGGCGTCGTCTTGCTCCTGCTCGTCATACATGCGGCTGACAAAGGCATCGGGCAGCACCGAATCGGTGTCGACCGTCTCAATCACCGGCTGCGCGTGAGATTTGCGAATGGCCCGCATGTGCTGGCCAGCGCTTCGGTTGATGGACTCATTCATGCGGTGCATGGCGCGTTCTGCGGCTCTTTCAATCGGCGTCATGCGAGACACCCCCGTGCAGCCAGGCCGACCAGCAACAGCGCAGCAATGGCGCCGGCAATGACGACGATGCGGTCTGTTGGGTGCATCGGCTCATCGGCCTCTGTGATGTGCTTGCTTGCGTGCGGTCCGAAGGCTTCGTCCAGCGTTCGCGCGAAACGGTCTTGGTGTTTCATGGCTGCACTCCCGTGGCTTTGGCGATTGCTGCGCGGGCCGTAATCACCGCGCTGTTCGGGTGATCGGTTGCGATGTGATCGAAATACCCACTCTCGACTTGCTGTACCAGCTTTTCCAGTGCAGCCAGCAGTTCAGGTCCAGCCCGCCGTGTGCGCTCGTAAGCTTCAATTGCGTCCTGAGCAAACGCCATGCTTACACCGCCTTGTGCGTCGCCATACTGGAACCAACCGTACCTTTCGTTCAGGTTGAATACCTGAACTTTTGTCAGGTGCGTGTGCGCGCTCATGCTGCCACCCGCTGAATCTGCGGCTGCGGCGCGCCGTGCCCACGCGCGCCCGGCGTTGACAGCCACATCACGCCGTCTGGGTCGATCTGGCGCTGCATCTTGAGCATGTGGGCTAGGGCTTTATTGCCCGCAGACCAGCGGGTGTGGTCGTCGGCCATCTGGAACTGCCAGTCGAAGGCCTTTAGAGCCTGACCGTAGGCGGCCAGCTTGCTGATGGGGTTGCTCATGGGGTTGCTCATGTTGCTGCTCCTTGGTGGCGCCGAGGTGTTCAGCGCATGGCCAAATTATGCCACAGGGAATAAACCAAGAAAATCCCTTCGGCATATATTTTTGCGTGCGAATAAAAAAAAGTCGCAAAAAAACCGCCCGTAGGCGGCTTGTTGTGGGTGGCTAGGGGTTTACCCTGTGCCGCCTGGGTGGGCTACAGTGCGCGGCGCAACTGCACCTCGATCACGCGCCCGACGACGCAATCGACCGGCCCATCAATCTCGGTTGTTGGGTACGCCGGATTCAGGGGCTTGAGGAACCAGCGCCCGCCATCAGTCATGAGCTGCTTGAGTGTGGCCTGCTTGGATGTTGGGTCTGTGGCAACCACAAAATCGCCCGCTTTGGCTTTGCGTGTGGGGTCCACGATGATGATCGCGCCGCAGGGGAGCGACACCCCGCTCGCCATGGGGTTGACCATGCTGTCGCCCTCGACGCAAAGGGCAAAACTGCCCATACCCAAGTCTGCGCTTGTCTCTATGGGATCTCCGGCCCGGCTCTCACTCAAAAACATCTGCGTCCCTTGCCCAGCAAGACCGACAGCACCCCACGAAATGAGTGGCGCCCGGACAGCGTTTGTAACCGATTGCACATTGCTTCCGGTGTCGTTCATGCTCCCTTCGCCGGTTTGAAGCCAATAAGGGTTTATTGCCAAAGCTTTGGCAAGCGAAAGTATTCCTTCTGGGGTCAAGGTGCTGCCACGTTCGATCTTGCTGATGTTCGCTTGAGCCACGCCCGAGCGCCTGGCCAGTTCTTCCTGGGTCCATTTGTGGCTTTTGCGGGCCTGTCGGAGTCGGTGGGCTAGTGAGTCACGCATGAGTGCATTTAATCCGTGTTGCATATGCCTTCTTGCTGCCTTACAATATGCCCGAGGGACTAAAATGACACCACTTGAACTGATAACCGACATCCGGGCCAGCGGCCTGACCCAAACCCAGGTGGCCGAGCGCTGCGGGGTGCCCCAACCCACCATTTCCAAGATCGAGCGCGGTGAGGTGCAAGACGTTATGAGCCGCAGCTACCTCGCGCTCCAGGCGCTGCACAGCGAAATCGCGGCCCAGAAAACCACCCCACGCAAAAAGAAAGTCGCATAAATGCCGAACCCCGACAAGGTTGAACTGCGCGGGCTCGCGCCTGCTGAACTGGCCCAAGCGCTTGACGCACTGGCCTATGCCGAGGGCGTAAATCGAAACGATTACGTCAATCGGGTGTTGGATGAGCACTGTAGGGCAAAAGGTCACAAAACAATGATCTTGCACCGGATGCTGCGTGGCAATCCATACCTGACGGAAGCTGCCGGAAGGTCTGACGAATGAGCAGCATCGCCCAAGCCCACCCCGGCAATCCGCGCAGCAACGAAGTGATGCCCGGATTGTCAGCGCGCGCACAGGCATTGCTCGCACCACGCCAGCACACGCAGTTCACCCGCGCTGTGCCGATGCCTGACGCCTCACTGTGTTGGCCCGGTACGTGGATCAAGCGCAGCGTGGACAACGGCTTCACGCGCCCTGCTGGCCCATCGGTGATGGCGCCGACACGCACAGCCCGCGAGCTTGCTGCCGACGCATCAAAGCGCAGCGTTTTTTTGTCGAACGGAAAACCGCCGGTCAGGGTGCGCCCGCCGCGCAAGCCAAAAGCAAAGAGTTAACGGCGGTGTGGCTGCGCCTGTTCAGCCACAAAAAGAAACCCACCGTCAACGCCGCAGTAACGGCTCGGGTGGGTTCTCAAGAAAGCGAATTATGAACCCCATATCTATTTTGAGCAAGTCGGTCATGACGATGACCAGCCGAGAAATCGCGGACCTGGTGGACTCGCGCCACGACAGCGTGAGGCGAAGCATGGAAACCTTGCGAGACAAGGGCGTTATCAGCTTCACACAGTCTGTGGAAACCTCTCACGACGGCCCCGGCGCGCGGCCTGTTGATGTTTATCTGCTGGACAAGCGCAGTAGCCTGATTGCAGTCGCCCAACTCTGCCCAGAGTTCACAGCTCGGATCATTGACCGCTGGCAAGAACTGGAAGGCCAGGTCGCAGCGCCTGCTGTACCTCAGTCCTTGTCTGCCGCCCTGCGCCTCGCTGCGGACCAAGCCGACCAGATCGAGGACCAACAGGCCCAGCTCGCCATCGCCGCGCCCAAGGTGGCCGCACTGGACCGCCTGACTCAGGCCGATGGCTCGCTGTGCCTGACCGATGCAGCCAAGAACCTGGGCATGGCCCCGCGCAAGCTGACGGCATGGATGAGCGCCGAGAAATGGATCTTCAAGCGCGCGGGCGGCGCCCACTGGATCGCTTACCAGCCGCGCCTGCAATCGGGCGTGCTGGAACACAAGCCGACCACGCTGACGCGCCCCGATGGCTCAGAAAAGATCACTGAGCAGGTGCGCGTGACGGCGAAGGGGTTGGCCAAGCTGGCGGAGGTGGCCGCGTGAGCACTCGAATGCCTTGGTTCCGCATGTACACGGACTTTCTGAACGATCCAAAAATGATCGGGCTGGCATTCGAGGACCAACGCCACTTCATCGGCGTGCTGGCCCTCAAGTCCGATGGCGCCATTGATGACGTGGCCGACGACCTGATGCTCAACCGCATCGTTGCCCAACGCCTTTGGATCGACCACGGGGTGATCTTGGAGGTGAAGCAGACACTGGTTTCCGCTGGACTGATAAACGAATCATGGCAGCCGACCGAGTGGGAAAAATACAACCCACGCGAAAGCGCTCGCCTTCCAGCGCACCTGTGGCGTGCTGTTCGCAGCCTCATATTTACCCGAGACGACTACACCTGCCAGTACTGCGGCGAGCGAGGGAAAAAACTTGAGTGCGATCACGTTGTTCCAGTGTCTAAAGGCGGCAGCAACGATGAAAGCAATTTGGTGACCGCGTGCCTCCCATGCAACCGCTCAAAGCGCGACAAGTTTCTGCATGAATGGAGGCCGGCATGAACCAACTACCTTGGTTCCGCATGTACTCCGAGGCCGTGGACGACGAAAAGCTGCGCCTGTTGGCCTTTGAAGACCGCTGGCACTTTGTCGCCATCTTGTGCTGCAAGGCAAAAGGCATCTTGGACGTTCCCGAGAACCTGCTTCTGCGCAAGGTGGCTGTAAAGCTGGGGGTTGACCTGCGCACGCTGGAAGAAGTGATCCGGCGCTTGTCCGAGGTCGGTCTGATCGACAAAACAACCTTGCAGCCGCTGGCATGGAACGAGCGGCAATACGTGTCTGACTCGAGCACTGATCGCGTCAAAGCGTATCGGGAACGGGTGAAACGTTCCAGAAACGTTTCTGAAACGGCCCAAGAGACAGATACAGAAGCAGATACAGAAACAAAGAAAGAAGAGAAGAGGGAGAAGCCCGCGCAAGCGCTGGCCATCCCTCCCGCTTTGCTTGCTGACTTTCTCGTTGTTCGCAAAGCCAAGCGCGCCGGGCCACTGACGGCAACCGCCATCGCTGGGTTGCAGCGCGAAGCCGACAAAGCCGGGATCAGCCTGGAAGCCGCTGTGACCGCCTGCTGCGAGTTTGGCTGGCAGGTGTTCAACGCCGGTTGGTACGCCGCCCGCGCACCGAAGCCCGCAGCCATGACGGCAAACCGCCAAGCCCAGCCACTCAGCTTTGCCGAGCGCGACGAGATGGCCCGGCGCAAGCGCTGGGAGCAGATGACGGGCCGCAAGTGGCCCACCGATGGCGACGCAGACGTGATCGACATCACCCCAACCAACCCAAGGATTTCAGCATGAACTTGTCAATGACGGCCTGCGACCGCGTGTTTTCTCGCCTGTCCGCGGTGTATGGCGACCAGTGGACAAAGCAATGGCAGGGTGTGCCCCCGCAAGACGTGAAAGAAGCATGGGCGCGCGAGCTGGGCCAGTACGCCGGACGGCTCGAAGCCATCGCCTATGCCCTGCAAAACCTGCCCGAGCGCGCGCCGAACGCGGTGCAGTTCCGCAACTTGTGCCGGGCAGCGCCAGCGCCCGATGTGCCTGCCCTGCCGACGCCCGAAGCAAACCCCGCCCGGATGCGCGAAGAGCTGGCCAAGCTGGGGCACGTCACCGGCTCGAAGGTGCAGACGACCACGGGCGCGATGGATTGGGCGCCCGAAATCATCGCCCGCCATGCAGCGGGGGCAAAGATCACGCCCACGGTGATGAAGATGGCCCGCGAAGCCGAAGCCATCCGCACGCGGAGAGCAGCATGAACACAATCGAGTTTGGCGACTGCCGCGAAACCATGCGCCGCTGGGCCGCGCAAGGCGTGAAGGCGCAGATGTGCGTCACCAGTCCGCCTTATTTTGGCCTGCGCTCATACATGCCGGATGCGGTGCGTCTCAAGAAATCCCTTACGGAAGAAGAAATGGCTCGCATTCGTGCGGAGCTTTTGCATCTTGGCATCTTGCCTGTATCCCATACTTCGGACTGAGAGCATAATATGGCATGCGTAAACAAAATGGACAATTCGGCAAGGGTGATCATTGGCGTAGCCCGCAGCTTTTCCGTGAGAGCGAATGGCTTATGGAAAATTACATTCGTCTTGAGCGAAGCACTGGAGAAATTGCCAAAGACTTCGGCGTCACTGATGCTGCCGTTATTTTTTGGCTTAAAAAACACGGCATTCCACGCCGCTCCACTTCAGAAGCGCGAGCGATCAAACATTGGGGTAGTGATGGCGCGGACAACCCGATGTGGAGCAAGCGAGGGGAACTCAACTCACGATGGCTTGGCGGAGTCACCCCGCAGCGACAAGCCTTCTATACCAGTCAAGAGTGGAAGTCGGCTTGCTGCACTGTTTGGAAGCGAGATAACGCGACGTGTTGCAGGTGTGGACAGCACAAAAATGATGCGCGGGATATGCCTTTTCATATCCACCACATTGTTTCGTTCGCAGACAAAGATCTTCGTGCAGAGCCTTCCAATCTGGTTCTGCTGTGCGAGGCCTGTCACCTGTATGTCCATTCACGGAGGAATCTGAGCCGTGAATATCTACAAGAAAAGCGACATACCGGCCCACCTGTTTGAGTTTTTCGAGCCTGCGGAAATCGGCCTGGAGGAAACGCCCGAGCAGTACATCGCTGCGATGGTGGAGGTGTTCCGCTGCGTGTGGGATGTGCTGGCCGACGATGGCACGCTTTGGCTCAACATTGGGGATAGCTACAACAACTTCAGAAGTCAAATGGGGCCTGGGCAAGCAGTGCATGGCCGAGAAAAGCTGAATGGGAAGCCATCAGAAAAAAGCAAGGCGCGCGGCGTTCATGGCCTTAAAGAAAAAGACCTGATCGGCATCCCTTGGATGCTGGCCTTCGCCCTTCGCGCAGACGGCTGGTATTTGCGCCAGGACATCATCTGGCACAAGCCAAACCCGATGCCCGAGTCGGTGCGCGACCGCTGCACCAAGGCCCATGAGTACATCTTCCTGTTGTCCAAGCAGCAGCAGTATTTCATTGACCCGGACGGCATGAAAGAGCCTGCATCGAAGGGCGCAGCAGGGTCGGAGTTCCACACTGGCAAAACAGGCGATCACCAGTTGGGTCGGGCCAGCGAAAAGCCACGCCGCGCCGGGAACATCAACCCGGCAAAAGGTGCAGCGGCTTACGCCAAGGGTGCAGGCGAGCACAGAACAAAAGCCGGGCTCCTTGCCTATGCCGAGCGAACCATTGACGCCGACGACAGCGAGTTGATGACCCGCAACCGACGCAGCGTCTGGACTATAGCAACCACCCCGTACAAGGGCGCGCACTTCGCCACTTTCCCGACCGAGCTTGCCGAGCGCTGCATCCTGACGGGCAGCAGGACAGGCGATGTGGTGCTTGATCCATTCATGGGGTCAGGAACGACAGCCGCCGTGGCGATTGCGCACGGTCGGCAGTACCTGGGCTGCGAACTCAATCCGGCCTACGGCGTATTGCAGCGCGAGCGCATCGACTACGCAACAGCCTTGCGCGCTTCGGGTGCTGAGTTTCTGACGCCCGCCACCCAGCGCGACTCGCACACCATTGACCTTTTCCCGGAGGCCGCATGAATGCCCTGTATCGACTGCCACAGAGCCAGCATCGGGCCGGGCTGGCCCATGCACGGCCCCACCTGTCTTTGGTGCGGAGCGCGGCTGCTGAAAACCATCGGACGGATGCAGATCACAGCCGAGCAATCGGTGGCCAGGCGGCGCAAGGTGCTGGCCGACTGGGTAGCGCATGGGCACAGCGAGCAGGACTTGCGCGCGCTGGCGAAGGGGTCGACACCGCTCGCACCGACTGGCCAGGACGCGCCGCCGGTATCCGCGCCCCTGAGCAAGACGAAACGCCGTTGAGCGCCGATGAAGTGATGGTTGCCGCGCGCATCGGCCTGTGCAGCAGCTCCCGCGCAACAACGCCGCCGCAGCGCGTTTTCGTGGCAAGGGGCGACTGGGCTATTGATTCGGCTGGCGCGACGTGTGCGCGCTGGTTTGACGCGGTGGTGACGGCATGAGCGACCGAAGCCAACAACCCGCAGCACTCAAGCGCCGGATCGCGGTGCTGGAAGGCCAGCTCGCGGTGGAGCGAGAACGCTCAGACAAGGCGTTTGAAGGCTACCGCGCTGCGCTGTACGAGCTGGTCGAAATCAAGCTGCGCCTGGAAGACGTGGCGCGCGCTGTGAATGGGGAGGCGGTATGAGCGAACTCGTTTTGCCCTGGCCATACAAAGCCCTGTCTCCCAATGCCCGGCTGCATTGGCGCGTGACAGCGCCGTTCAAAAAAATGTACCGAGACGCCTGCTACGTATTGACCAAGCAATCTGGCGTCAAGGTTGATTGGGATGGCGACGTTCACGTCTGGATCGACTTCTACCCACCCGATCGGCTCCACCGGGACGACGACAACATGATTGCCGCGTTCAAGTCTGGGCGCGATGGTGTGGCCGACGCCCTGGGTATCAACGACAAGCGGTTTCGCATTCACCCATACGTCAAAAGCGAGATCGGCGGCATGGTGAAGGTGCGATTCACGCGCGGGCCGGAGGTGACGGCATGAGCGAAACCCTCGAAATCACGCTGCACAACAGGCCGCAGGCATGGGCGGACATCAAAACCCGGCTGTACCCCGCGCTGGCTCGTGTGTTGCAGGGCGGCGCAACCTGGGTGCTGACGATCAAGCCCGAAACGCGCACACAGGCCCAAAACCGGCTGATGTGGCCCTTGCTGACGGCTTTCAGCAAGTCACTGCAATGGCCGGTTGACGGGCGCATGGGACTGAGTGGGCCGGGCCTGCAAGCACTGCGCGAAGTGATCGGCTGGCATGACGCACAGCGCAGCAGCATCGCGCGCAGTCGCTACGAGCAGGCCATCAGGCTGACCGAGGCCCGAACACGCAGCGGACACGCGACGATTGACCTCGACAAGATTTTGAGCAACCAGAAGGAAGCCGCATGAACGAAACGACAGATCGACCCGGCGTAGACGAGCGCTACGCCAGCGCCACCAACGCCAGCAGCCTGCTGGTGACGCCCGAGCGCGCCTGTTCGGCCGATGTCATCATCGCCGCCGGGTGGTCGCCTAGTCGTCTTGGCATGGCCCTGCTACGGCTGGCGAGCGAGTGGGATGCATCGGCAAAGCCAGCACCCAGCGCGAATGCCGAATGGCTGGTGCATGAGCAGCGCTTGCTGATGGGCAAGCTCAAAACGTTGCCCGGCGTGCGCGACCAGGTGCAGCTGTACGCGGGCCGCAAATTTGGGGCAGACAAGGCGCGCGATGTTGCGGCCGAGGCGATCCTGCACTGGCTGGACCCGAACTGCCGGACGTGCGATGGGCGCAAGTATGAGGCGGTGAAAAACACCGCCAGGTTGTCGGGCCGACACTGCCCGGCGTGCCACGGCAGCGGTGAGCGAAAGGCGGGGATTGCCGCGCTGCTGGTGACGGACTACATGGGCAGCTGCGTTTATGGTGCTCGCGAGCAGCTTAAAAAGAAATTGAAATTTTTCAACAATCATGCATAATGTCGCCAGGAAATGCAGGCCGTGCTGATGGCCTCGCCTCCGGAATCCTTGTTGAATAACTTCCGGCTACCGCCTGACTTCCTCAGTAGCGACCGGATGAGACATCAGAGGGAAGCCGCCGACTTTTTCGAGCAAAACAAGCCCGCCTAGCGCGGGTTTTGTCGTTTCTGCACCGAAAGCAACCGCTACAAGCGGCCTAAGCGAGCATGGCAGAGGATGCCAGGTGCAACCCATCGCGGGGCAGACTCTCACACACCCAACAGCGCTACATGCGCAGTAGTGTCTAGCCCCGCACCCATCCCCCGACAGTCCCGGCAACCGCCGCCGGTTGCGCACCGGGCAATGTGCGCAGTGAACTCCGCGTCTAGCTGCTGCCGTCAGGCGCAATGCAGCGAAGGGCACACGCTCAGGCCCGCAGGCTAAGACCTTATGAGCGTGACGATATGACAACAGTAGGCACATCAGATCAAGCCAAGGCAATCATCGCCCTAGGCAAGCAACTGCTGAAAGAGCGCAGTTCGTCGAAGGTAAGGGTGACGCTTGCTAAGGCAATCGCAGAGTGCGCCGATGCCATCGTTTTGCATGAAGCGGAAGTCAAGCGCGGCTACTGCCCACCAAGGCCGATCGCGTGAAGCTGAACAAGATGAAGCCCCGGCTGGCCGTGCTGAACACCAACCGGCTGCCAATGGCGCATGACATAAAGGTCAAGACGGCAGAAAAGCTGATCGAAGGCGCATGGCGTCCGGTCGAGGTGGTGCACCGCTTGAGAGGTCGCGCACTGCAAACGGCACGGCTGCGCATATGGACAGCAGATCCGCACTGCGCAATGTGCGGCAGGCTGGTCGCATACCCGGCAGGCTTCGAGCTGGATCACATCATCGGTGTGGCGCACCACGAAAGCAGCAATGAAGACGCGAACATGCAAGTGCTGTGCGTGGACAAGGTGGGCGGCAGGGATGTCGGCTGCCATGCCGCGAAAAGCAGCGCCGAACGGGTCAGGATGGGCGCGAGAGGGTGACCCCACCCGGGGCATAAAAGCCTGGAGCGATCCGAGCGGGAAACCTCGCTAGTTACTCACGTAGACAATAAAACCCCCTTTCAAAACGAATCAAATAGGAATCAAACATGGCAGGAACACCCGGACGAAGCGGCGGTAAGCGCGCTGGCGCCGGGCGCAAGCCGGCGGCCACGGTAAAGCTGGAAATCACGGTGCCGCTTGGCGACACGCTGGCGCACAAAGACCCGAAGGTTTTTCTGCTGGCGCTGATGAACGACCTGGAAGCCGATGTGAAGGTGAGGGCAGACGCAGCCAAAGCGCTGATGCCGTTCATGCATCACAAGCTGGGTGAAGGCGGCAAGAAGGAGCAGCAGCAAGACCAGGCTCGCAAGATCGCGGGCGGCAAGTTCGCTGCTGCTGCGCCGCCCCGGCTGGTTGCCAACGGTGGTAAGAAGGTCTGATGCCCACTTGGTCGACCGCGTGCCCAGATTGGGCGGCCCGGCTGCGTGCGCGCGAGACCATCATCCCGCCGCCGATATTTTCTGAGCCAGCCGAGCAGGCGCTGGACATCTTCCGGCAACTGAAGATCGTTGACGCGCCGGGGAGCCCCACGTTTGGTGAGTCCTGCGCGCCGTGGGTGTTCGATCTGGTGCGCAGCATTTTCGGCGCCTACGATGCCGAGAGCGGGCGTCGGCTGATCGTTGAGTGGTTTGTGCTGATCCCGAAAAAGAACAGCAAGAGCACCATCGCCGCCGGGATCATGATGACAGCGGTCATTCTGAACTGGCGCCAGTCTGCTGAGTTTTCCGTAATCGCGCCCACGGTGGAGGTTGCAAATAATTGCTATAGCCCGGCGCGCGATATGTGCAGCGAAAAGGCTGATGAAGATTTGCACGCGCTGCTACACGCGCAGAACCACATAAAGACGATTAGCCACAGGGAGAGCGGCGCCACGTTGAAGGTTTTGGCTGCGGATCAAAACACAGTCGGCGGCAAGAAGTCGGTTGGAACGCTGGTAGACGAGCTTCACCTGTTCGGCAAGATTTCAAGTGCGGAAAACATGTTCCGCGAAGCTGTTGGCGGACTGGCTTCACGGCCCGAGGGTTTTGTGATCTGGCTGTCAACGCAGTCCGACGAACCACCGGCTGGAATCTTCAAGCAAAAATTGGATTACGCGCGCAAGGTGCGCGATGGCGAGATCGTCGACCCCGGTTTTGTGCCGGTGATCTTTGAGCACCCGCCTGAGATGGTGGCCAATGGCGACTGTCTGAAGCTGGAGCATATGGGGTTGGTGAATCCGAACATCGGTTTCTCAGTCGACCAGCAGTTTCTCGATCGCGAGTTCTCCAAGGCCGAACTGGCAGGCGGTGAATCCTTCCGTGGGTTTATGGCCAAGCACGCGAACGTAGAGATCGGGATGAACCTCCGCTCAGACCGTTGGGCGGGCAGCGAGTGGTGGGAAGCCGCAGGAACCCAGAAGGGCCTGACGCTCGAAACCCTACTAGACCGATCCGAAGTGGTCACCATCGGCATTGACGGCGGCGGCCTGGACGACTTGCTGGGCCTGGCTGTCATCGGGCGCGACAAGGTGACCCGGCAGTGGCTGGTGTGGGTGCGAGCAATGGCCCACCCCAGCGTGCTAGAGCGGCGCAAGGACATCGCGAGCCGGTTGCAGGACTTCGCGCGTGATGGCGACCTGACGCTGGTTCAGCGCATCGGTGACGATGTGGCCGAGGTGGCCGATATCTGCGCGCAGTGCGAGGCGTCCGGCCTGCTGGACAAAATCGGATGCGACCCGGCTGGTCTGGGCGGCATCTTGGACGCACTGAGCGAAGCCGAGATACCCGAAGAAAAGATGATGTCAATTTCGCAAGGCTGGCGTATGACCGGCGCCATTAAGACAGCTGAGCGCAAGCTGGCCGAGGGCGTGATCGTTCACGGCGGCCAGCCGATCGCGGCGTGGTGCGTCGGCAACGCGAAGGTGGAGCCACGCGGCAACGCAGTAATCATCACAAAGCAGGCGTCAGGCAGCGCCAAAATTGATATTTTGATCGCAATATTGAACGCCGTCACTTTGATGGCTTTGAACCCAGAAGTTTCTGGAATCACACAAGGTTTTGTAGAACTATGACCATGCTTTCCCGCATCGCCGCCATGTTGACCGGGCGGCGGGGAGAGTTGCGCCCGGAAAACGTCACCTACTCGCCTGAAATCATGGACGCCTTCGGTGTCACGCCGTCCGCATCCGGGCAGGCCGTCACGCCGCTGTCGGCAATGCGTGTTGCTGCTGTGTTTGCGTGCGTGCAGAAGATCGCGGGCGCCATCGCCACGCTGCCGCTGCACATGTACCGCACAGACGGCGATGTCAAGATCCGCCAGCCGCGCGATGACCTTTGGTACAAACTCAACGAGCAGCCCAGCCCGCAATTCACCGCCGCAAGCCATTGGGAGGGCGTGAGCGCCGGGCAACTGCTGCGCGGTGACGCCTACACCTGGATACGCCGGGGCGCAAACAACAGCGTGCGCGAGCTGCTGCCCATGCCATACGGTTGTGTCAGCCCCATGCGCCAGCCTGATGGGAGCGTGCGCTACTACATCAGCCTGCCCGACTACGGCATAAACACCTGGCTTGAAGAAGCCGAGGTGCTGCACTTTCCCGGCTTCGGGTTCGACGGCATCCGATCCATGAGCGTGATCCAGTACGCGGCGCGAAGCGCGACCGGCAACGCGCTGGCGATGGACGAATACAGCGGCAAGTTCTTTGCCAACGGCGCACACCCGTCGATTGCCCTTGAGGCGCCGTCAAAGATGACGACCGAGCAGATCGCGCTGTTGCAGGGCGCGTTTGTGCGCAAGTATTCCGGCGCGGACAACTTTCACCGATTGCCGCTGGTGCTGACCGAGGGCTTGAAGGCCAAGGAATTGAGCATCAACGCGCAAGATTCTCAGCTGCTGGAGGCCCGCAAATTTCAGGTGGTGGACATCGCCCGCGCGTTCGGCGTGCCCCCGCACATGATTGGCGAGACGACATCGAGCAGCAGCTTTGGCACCGGCCTGGAGTCCATGAGCCGGGGTTTCGTCACCTACACCCTACAGCCCCACCTTGTCCGCATCGAACAAGAACTCAACCGCAAGCTGTTCCCGCGCGACGTGGGACGGCATTTGCAATTTGACAGGGACGCGCTGATTGAGGGCGACAGCAAGGCCCAAGCGGACTACAACCGCGCCGCGCTGGGTGGACCCGGCACCGGGCAGGGGTGGATGACGGTCAATGAGGTGCGCAAGTCCAAAGGCCACGCGCCTGTGCCGGGCGGCGATGTGATCTTCGACCCGCGCGATGCGCAGAAAGCCGCCCCACAAACCGAGGCATCTACCCAATGAACCACCTTTTTAAACTGCATATGGACAACCTGGCGCGCGAATGGCGCCCGGTCAATCTGGTGCAAAACGAGACCGGCGCGACCATCTACGTCTATGACGTCATCGGCAGCGATTGGGGCGTGTCGGCCATGAGCGTGATCCAAGCGATCACCCAGGCTGGTGATTCTGAGACGCTGACGGTGCGCGTGAACTCCCCCGGTGGCGACGTGTTTGAGTCCAAGGCCATCATCGCGGCCATCCAATCGTTCAAAGGCAAGACGGTCGCCATCATTGACGGCCTGTGCGCCAGCGCCGCCACCAGCATCGCCATTGCCTGCAACGAGGTGGAGATGGCATCGGGCGCGCTGTTCATGATTCACAACGCAAGCGGCATGGCTTACGGCGACAAGACGGACATGCGCAACACCGCCGACTTGCTGGAAAAAGTCGAAGGCACCATCGTTGCAGGCTACGTTGAAAAGACAGGCAAAGACGCTGAGGACATCGTGGCCATGATGGAGAACGAAACTTGGATGACCGCCGATGAGGCGCTCGCCAATGGTTTTGTTGACCGCATCGGCAAAAAGCCCGCCATGGAAAACACTTGGAACCTGTCGGCCTACGGCAAAGCACCGCCACCGCCAGACAAGCCAGCAACACCCGAACCCGCTTCAGTAGCGGGTTTTTTTATGGCCGCAGCCAACACCAACCGCTTGCAGCTTTTACTTTCCAGCGCTTCTCGCGCCTGAAAACCGTTGGGGCCGGATGCCCCTTTTCACTCTTGAAAGGTCCACATGGACAACATCACAGCGTTGCGCGAGAAAACCGCACACCTCGCCACCACCGCCAAAAACCAGCTTGCCGAAAAAGGCTCGCAAACCTGGACCGCTGAGGAGCAGTCCACATTCGACGGCATCGCCAACGAAATCGAGCGCACCCAGGCTCAGATCAAGTCGATTGAGCGTATGCGCGAGTTGGACGCTGACGCCTTTTTCGAGAACGCAGCCAAGCCCGGCAAGGCCAAAGAAGAAGGCATCGACGCCATGGCCGCTGTGGCCCTGTACATGCGCCACGGCAACAACGTGAGCGCCGACCAGGCCATTGCCATTCGCAACGCCATGAGCACCACGACCAGCGCAGAAGGCGGCTTCACCGTGCCTGCTGAAATCGCGGCCCTGGTGGTTGACGCCATGAAAGCGTTTGGCGGTATGCGCGAAGTTGCTCAGGTCATGAGCACGGCGGGCGGCAACACCATGAACTTCCCGTCCAGCGATGGCACGGCAGAAGTGGGCGAAATCGTCGCAGAAAACGCCGCCGCCAGCGGCCAGGATGTGACGTTTGGCACCGTGGCGGTCAACCCGTACAAGTACAGCTCCAAGAAAATCGCACTGCCGTGGGAGCTGGTGCAAGACAGCGCCATCGACATCGTGGCCTTCGTGACGCAGCGCCTGGCCACCCGCTTGGGCCGCATCAGCAACCAGCACTACACCGTGGGCACCGGCAGCGGTCAGCCTTTTGGCGCCGTGACCCGCGCTGCTGTCGGCAAAACCGGCGCAACCGGCCAAACCCTGACCGTCACCTATGACGATCTGGTGGATCTGGTGCATTCGGTCAACAGCGCCTACCGCGCGCGCGGCTCGCGTTTCATGATGTCCGACCGGGCTGTCGCTGTGCTGCGCAAGCTCAAAGACACCACCGGGCGCCCAATCTGGAACCCAGGCGAAGGCGAAGGCATTGCGGGCGGCGTGCCCAGCACCCTGTGCGAGTACCCGTACACCGTCAACGATGACGTGCCGGTCATGGCCGCCAACGCGCGCTCGATCCTGTTCGGCGACTTCTCGCGGTTTGTCATTCGCGACGTGGCGGGCTCTACCAGCCTTCGCCGCTTTGATGATTCAGCCTTTGCGCTGAACGGCCAGGTCGGTTTCTGCGGCTGGACCCGCACCGGCTCTAACCTGCTGGATACCGGCGCGCTCAAGGTGTATGTGAACAGCGCAACTTAAGCAGTCACACGCCAAAGCCGCCCCACTGCCGGGCGGCTTTTTCATTGCGATTGGAAAAAAACATGGCAACCAAGAAACCGACAACGACAAAAGCCCGCGTGCTGGTGGCAGGCCACTATGGCCAGCCCGATGACGTGGTGGAGCTGTCGGCTGAGCAAGTCAACGAAGCCCAGGCGTCCGGCCAGGTGGACACCGACCCCGCCGCCGTGGCCTATGCCGAAAGCAAATAAATGCTGCTGACGCTCACCACCGCCAAGGCGCACCTGCGCGTGACGCACGACAGCGAGGACGCGCTGATTGGCCTGTACCTGCTCGCAGCTGAGCAATCCGCTGTGTCGCACCTTGACCGCAAGGTCTACGCCGACAGCGCTGCGCTCGCCGCTGCTGTGGCTGCTGCGCCTGCGGCCTTTGCATCTGCTGCGCTGGCTTATATCACAGCGTTTGATGCGGCCATGCTGCTGACGGGTAAAGAATTGACCGAAGCCTTGCGGGTGGCTGATCTTGCATTCAGACGTACCGAGATCGAGGTACGCCAGATCCATGACGGCATTCTCATGAACGAGGCAATCGCCGCAGCTGTGCTGCTTACGCTGGGCACATTGTTTGCCGCGCGTGAGGACGTGGTGGTCGGCTTGAGCGTGGCGCAGCTACCCAACGGCGCCAGCATGTTGCTGCAACCTTACCGCGCCGGGCTTGGTTTGTGATGCAAGCCGGTCGCCTATCCACCCCCATCGTGATTCAGCAGCAGACGACGACGACCGACGCCATTGGTCAGCCTCTGACGCAGTGGAGCGACTTCGCGGCGGTGTGGTCTAACGTAAGGCACAACAGCGGCGCAGAGGCCATCAAGGCGGGCGCCAGCGTGTCCACGGTGCAGGCATCCATGCGCGTGCGTCAGCTCGCTGGCATCACCGCCGGAATGCGCGTAGTGGCCGGTGGCGTGGTTTACGAAATCAAGGCCGTGTTGCCCGATATGGCGCGCCGCGAATTCACAGACTTGGTGTGCGAGGTGACCGCGTGAGCCTGAAAATCAACTTCAACACAAAGCAGTTGCAAGAGCAATTGCAGGCCACCGCCGACAAGATGCACGCCGCCACGCGCCCAGCCGCGCAGGCCGGTGTGCAACTGATCTATGACCGCGCGCGCGCCAATGCGCCTGTGTCCGAGAAAGCGCATTACTTTCACATCGAGGGCAGAAAGTACGGGCCATTCCAACCGGGCAACCTGCGCGACAGCATCTATCAGGTATTCAGCCGCGACAAGTCATTCCGCGACGTGTCCACCTATGAAGTGAGTTGGAACAAAACAAAAGCGCCCTACGGCTTCGCCTACGAATTCGGCAACAGCAAACGCGGTGCGAAGTCCTTCATTGCCCGATCGGTCGCAGAAACCCGTAAGTCGGTGCGCGACGCGATCAAGGCCAGATTCATCAGCGAGGTAAACCGATGATGGAAGCCGCCCTGCAAGCCCTGCTGCTGACCGCGTGCCCGCGCGTGTTCCCCGATGTCGCGCCGAACAACACCGCAGCGCCCTGGGTGACGTGGCAAGCGCTGGGTGGCGAGTCGCTGGGCTACCTCGACAACACCGCCGCCGACAAGCGCCATGTGTTACTTCAAATTAACGTCTGGTCTGTGGGTCGGCTGGATTCGCTGAGCTTGATTCGGCAAATAGAGGATTTGATGCGCGCATCAACAGCGTTCATCGCCACACCAACCGGAGAGTCTGTGTCTATGTATGAAGGAGATACTAAACTCTATGGTTGTCTGCAACGGTTTTCTATATACGCGCCTAGATAATGTAGTAAAATGACGAAGCGCCTAAGGACGGCAATCCAAAGGCACTTCTAACCAAATACGTTAAAAAGGAACGGTATGGCTGATGATAATTCTAGCATTTACGGACGCGTTTACTTGGTAACCAATAAAGTAAACGGGAAAAAGTACGTTGGGCAAACTACTCAGCGGATTTCTATCCGGTGGTCGACCCACTGCAACCCCAAAAGAGTTTCGTGCAAAGCACTTGGCGCAGCAATTGCCCTCTACGGACGTAATAACTTTACACTTGAGGTTGTTGCTTTGGCCATGAGTAAAGATGAATTAGACCTAATAGAGATCAAATTCATCACCGAGCATAAGTCTTTAACCCCATACGGATACAATATTAAAACTGGTGGGTCCAGAGGTAAGCTTCCGGATTCTTTGAAAGCCCAAATCAAAGAATCCATGCGAAAGAATTTTGAAGATCCTGAGTTTTTAAAAAAGCTTAGCGAGGGCCAGTTAGCCTCTTGGGCAGACCCCGAAAGTAGAGCCCGCCGAATGTATGGCATGAAGAAGGCTGCGAATACAGACCACGCAAAGGCCATCAAGAGTAGTGCGGCAAAACAACTATGGCAGTCTGAGGAATTCAGGGTGAAAGTTGCTGATTCGCAAGCCGCATGCAAAAAGCCAAGAAGTAAAGAGTACCGTCAAAAAATGTCAGATAAGTTTAAGGGCCGGGTATTCAGTGAAGAGACCAAAGCAAAGATGGTTGAGGCCGCTAAACATAGAGTCTGGAAGCCGTTGTCAGATGATCAAAAGAAAAAAATTTCAAACTCCCGAAAGGGGGCGGTTTTTTCAGACGAGCACAAAGCAAAACTATCCGCAGCACGCAAAGCATTTGTGCTGGGACAGAAAGTAAATTTAACTACTGAGTTTTAGGACTTAACCCCAACAACCGAAGCCGCCTCATACGCGGCTTTTTTTGTGCCCGCTCGGGCTCACAGCAACCCGCTCTCAGCAATGGCAGCGGGGTTTTTCGTTTCCAGCCCTTGCGGGCAAACCCACCAACCTGAAAGGCCACCACCATGGCAGCAACCCTCCCAGACGGCGCGACCCTCTCGATCGCGACCACTTACGAAGCCAGCTCAAAAACCATCACGTCTGTGACCAACGCCAACCCGGCGATTGCCAGTTCGGCGTCGCACGGCTACGTCAACGGCACGCTGCTGGAAGTCAAAAGCGGCTGGAACCGCATCAACGACGCCATCATCCGTGTGGCAGCGACCGCGGCTGGCACATTTGCGATGGAAGGCGTTGACGCCACCAACACGCAGTTTTACACACCCGGTTCTGGCGGTGGTACTGCGCGCGCCATCACCGGATTTACCCAGATCAGCCAGATTCTGGAGTTCTCAACCAGTGGTGGCGATCAGCAGTTTGCGACCTTTTCCTTCCTGGAAGAAGATTTCGAGCGTCAGCTGCCTTCGATCACCAGCGCGCAGTCGATCACCATGTCGATTGCCGATGACACAACCCTGCCCGGCTACGTTGCCCTGAAGGCCGCAAGCGCAGCGCGCAGCAACCGCGCACTGCGCTTGCAATTGCGAAACGGCGACATCATTCTCTACAACGGCATTTTCAGCCTGAATGAGACGCCATCCCTCACCAAGGGCAGCGTCATGGCGGTTTCCTGCTCGTTCTCGTTGCAGGGACTGCCAGTCCGATACCGGTCGGTCTAAGCCCTCAACAACCCCGCCCTGAGCAATCACGGCGGGGTTTTCGTTTCTGGCGCAAGCCAACCCAGCACCGCCCGGCTCGTGTCTCCTTTCGCAGGGAGCGCGGGCTGGGTATGGGCATTTTCAAACCCTGCGAAAGAAAACATCATGGCAAAACTCACGCTCACCGCATCGCCCACTTTCAAATCAATGGTGAAGATCCCGGTGCCTGGCGCAAAAGCCGCCCCGGTTGAATTCAAGTTCAATGGCATGACCAAGGACAAGTTCAAGGCATGGCTCGAAACCCTGAGCGACAAGGAAGACGCCGATGCCATCATGGAAATTGCCAGCGGCTGGGACCTGGACGACCCGTTCAACGCCGACAACGTGGGCCGGTTGATTGACCAGTACATCGGCGCGGCGAAGGTGATTTTCGAGACCTACATCAACGAGCTGAGCGCGGCCAAGCTGGGAAACTGACAGCGATTGGCGGTGCGCTTTTTGCCGCGCCGCCAAGCAAAAGTGAGCTGACCGCCTTTGGCCTTTGCGAAGACGACTACGCCAGCGAGTCTGTAGAGGTGTGGCCCGAGCACGTGCAAGCCGCGCAACTGATGCAGCGCATCGGCACCCGCTGGGTGCACAGCAGCATGGGCGGCGTGACCGGCATCCGGTGGGAGGCGGTTTACCCGCTGATGGACCGGCTTGGGCTGGATGCGCTGGTGTGGGATGGGCTTTTGACTGAGCTGGAGATCATGGAGCGCGCGGCCCTGGTCGAGATCAACAAAAAGTAACGGGACACGCTACGATGCGAACCTCAACAAAACGGAGGTTTGTGATGTCGGTATTTCAGGTTCACGCAGGCGATTTTGGCAAAGGCAAAGGAACGGCATCGGGCAGCGTCTTGATCTTTCCCTGGCAGGGCGGAGACGGGTTTTCGCTTGGGAAAACTGTTCTTTTTTCCGACTTGGCAAGCGTTGAGCTCGCCAGTGAAGACGCAGTGAAGCGGGTCGGCGGCACGGTTGGATGGGGCGTTGCTGGCGCCGTGCTGCTGGGTCCGGTCGGCTTGCTTGCGGGCTTGCTGGCAGGCGGGCGCGGCAAGGATGTGACTTTCGTTGGCGTTCACAAAGACGAGCGCAAGTTTCTCGCCACCACCGATTCCAAGACGTTTACCAAGATAAGCGCCGCGCTTTTCTAAACCGCTTCGCACCAAACAGGCCACCTTCGGGTGGCTTTTCTTTTTTCTGGGACCGATAAATGGCAGATCTGAACATCACAGGCAGCGTGCGGGTGGACGCAAGCCAAGCCGAGGGCGAGTTCCGGCGCCTGGGCGGCGCTGCCGAGCGGATGTCCCGAGATATTGGCGAGTCTGCCGGGCGCACGGGCCGCTCGATCAACAGCATCGGCGCGGGTGCAAACCAAAGCGCGGCGCAGCTCACGCGGTCCCAGTCGCGCATTCGCGACGAAATATCGCGCACCACCACGCAGATTCAGCAGCTCGGAAAAACTGCAAGCCAGAAGTTTGAAATCAAGATTGCCGCGCAAGGCCTCGACCCGACGCAGTTCGGCCCGTACTTGCGCCGTCTGCGCGAAGTCGAAGCCGCCCAAGCCTCCCAAGCATCGGGCGCCGCTCGGGCCGCACAAGGCACCGCCGTCAACAGCGCCGCCATGACCCGCGCAGCCGGCGCAGCAAACGAGATGGGCAACGCCCTGCGCGTCTTGGCCGCAACCTACGGGGTGGGGCAGCTGATCCAGCTGACCGACCAATACACCAAATTTACCGCACAACTTCGCCTAGCTGCCAACAGCACAAACGAATACGCCACATCGCTCGCCAGCGTGCGCGCCATCTCGACCGAGGCCCAACAAAGCATCGGATCTGTAGGCGTGCTGTACGCCCGCGTGGCTAACTCCACCCGCGAGCTGGGCGTGTCGCAAAAACAGGTTGGCGACATCGTGCGCAGCGTCGCACTGAGCTTGGCTGTCAGTGGCTCGACCGCCGTCGAAGCGTCGTCCACCATCCTGCAACTGTCCCAGGCGTTCGCCTCGGGCACCTTGCGGGGCGAAGAATTCAACGCCGTCAACGAGGCGTCACCGCGCCTTATGAAGGCGCTGGCAGAGGGCATGGGTGTTCCCATCGGCGCGCTCAAAGAAATGGCGTCGGCTGGACTTATCACGTCTGCCGTGCTGGCCCAGGCGCTGCCAAAAGCCCTGGCAGAGCTGACCGAGGAAGCCAAAGAAGTTACCACCATCAGCGGGGCCTTCACGGTTTTCAACAACGAGTTGTTGCAGTTCGTCGGCACCAGCGCCAACAGCAGCGGCGCGATCAAGGCGATCACCAGCAGCATCATCGCGCTCGCTGAAAACCTCAACACGCTCGCCGCCGTGGGCGTCGGTTTGGCGCTGGCCAAAGTCACATCGGCCATTGGCGCCATCGGACTTGCGAGCTACCAAAGTGCAGCCGGTGCACTTGCTGCCGCGAACGCGCTGGGAGTGCAGCGGGCAGCCACCATTGCCGCCGCCCAAGCCGAGATCGCCAGCACCGCAGCCACCACCGCGCGGCTGGGCGTCACCCAGGCCGTGATTGTGGCCTCCCGCCAAGAGGCGATTGCCAGCCTCGCATCGGCCAACGCCACAGCAGCCCAGGCCACCGCGCAGATCGCAGCCGCGCGGGCAGCGGGGGCGCAAAGTTTCGCACTGACGGCACTGGCGCAGGGCGAAGTGGCATTGCTCGCAGCGCAGCGCGCCCGAAGCGCATCCATGGCCGAACTGGCGCTGCTGGGACAACAGCAGGCCCGCGTGTCCGCTCAGATCACCGCCGCCACCCTCGCGCAAACCGCCGCACAGGCCGGGCTGACCGCAGCCAACACCGCAGGCGGCGCATCGGCTGCACTGGCTACCCGCGCGCTGGGCTTCTTGGGCGGGCCTATCGGCATCGTGACGACCTTGCTGGGCTTGGGCGCGACCGCCTGGATTTTGTGGGGGGGCAGCGCCAAGAAAGCCGCCAGCGAAGCCAGTGGGGCCATCGAAACCAGTACGACCGAAATTATTGCCACGTTGGACAAGCAGATCAGCAAACTGAAAGAGCGAAACGCATTGGCCCGCGCCGGGTTGCCAGAGATTGCCAAAGGCGCCAGCGAAGCAAGCCAGCGCCTGGCCGCCTTGCAAGTGCAGATTGATAACCTGCAATCGGGCAAAGGCCCGACCGGCGGCGCAGCGCTGCCCGAAGCCGCCCGCGTGGGCGTGCTGCAATCCCTGCTGCGCGAATACGGAACTCTGGCCGAAAAAATTCAAGAGGTTGACGTACAGCAGAAAGCGTTGGACAGCTTTGGGAAAGAGTCCAAGGCGGGCGAATGGCTGGGCAAATACGCCACCCAAGCAGAAAAGCTGACAGCCGAACTGGCGCTGGCGCGCAAAGAGCTTGGCAACGCTTTCTCGCCGGAAATTGAGCGCCGCATCCGCGCGCAGTACGAAGCCAAGACCAGCGGGGCGAAGGGCGCCGCAGCCGCAGTTGCTAAAGAGGCCACAGCCTACGAAAAGTTGATGGCGGACATCAACGGCAGGATCGAAGCCAATGGGCTTGAGGCCGCCAGCGGGGATGCGGTCACCGAGTCTCAGAAGCTGCGCATCAAAATCGACCGCGACATGGCCGCTGGCTCGCTCAAGCTGACCGCCGCCAACGAGCAATCGGTGCGCGCGAAGCTGGACGAGTTTGCTGCGTCCGAGTCGCTGTTGACGCTGGAGAAGGACCGCGTAAAGTCAATGGCCGACACCCTCAAGCTGATCGAAGACACCCAGCAGACAGACGCCAAAACCGTTGCAGCCGCCATTGAAGCCGCCACTACCGCCGAGGAGCAACTGCGCAATTACGGCCTGCTGAAAAGCGAGGTGATGTCCCTCACCCTGGCGCAGCTGCAAAACGCCCGTGAGTCTGCCGCCCTGGCGGGCGAGGACGTGAGCAACATTCAAAAGCGCATCGAAGCACAGAAGCGCCTGATCGCTGCCACGGTGGGCCTTGACGCCCGCGAGGCAGCCGACAAGACCTCAAAAGATGCGCTTGAGGCCACCGCAAAAGCAGCAGCCGACGCCACGGCAGAGTGGCAGAAAACCGCCGACAGCATCAACAGCAGCCTGACCGACGCACTCATGCGCGGCTTTGAAGACGGCAAAGGGTTTGCCAAAAACCTGCGCGACACCTTGACCAACATGTTCAAGACCATGGTGCTGCGCCCGACCATCAGCGCTGTGCTGGCGCCGGTGGCGGGCGGTCTGAGCGGCGCGGCCAATGCGGCGGGTGGCGGTGGGGGCGACATCAAATCGATGATTTCGTCCCTCAACAGCAGCATCAGCAGCAGCATCGGCAAGTCGTTTGGCGAGTTCGCGCGCAGCAGCTCGGGGCAGTCGCTGGGCTTGTCGCAAAGCAGCGCGATGGGGCCGCTGCCTGGTGGCGGCTCGCTCACGTCATCCGGTCAGCTGGCAAGCCAAGGCCTGCAAGTGCTGGGCGACACCATGGCGGGGTACGCCCTGGGCAGCATGGCGCGCACCATGATCTCTGGTGGTTACAGCGCCGGCAAAGGCATGGACTCGTTTCAGAAGGTCGGCATCGCTATCGGCAGCGCCATTGGTGGGCCTGTGGTGGGCGCAATCATCGGTGCGGGCGCTGGCGTGTTCAACCGACTGTTGGGCCGCAAGCTCAAAGACAGCGGCGTCGAAGGGTCGTTCGGTGGGCAGGAAGGATTCAGCGGCAACAGCTTTGAGTTCATGAAGGGCGGTTTTCTGCGGTCAGACAAGACCAACCGCAACCCGCTCGACGAAGAAGTCCGCAAGGGCCTGGGCGATGCGTTCGGCGCCATGCGTATCCAGGTGGGCACCTTCGCCACCGCGCTCGGGCTCAACACCGACCAGATCGCTGGGTTCACCAGCACGATCAAGCTGAGCCTCAAGGGCCTGAGCGCCGAAGACGCCGATAAGAAAATCCAAGAAGCGCTGGCCACGGCAAACAACGCTTTGGCTGAACAAGTGCTGGGCACGTTTACCAGCGTGACCGAGCAGATCGCCAAAACTGTCGAGATGCGCTCCGGCTTTGGCGACAGCCTCGAAATCTTTTACGCGACTGTCAACGAGACGATCACCAAAACCGCCTACACCGCCAGCGAGTTCGCACGCGATAGTGAGCTGGCAATCGACACGCTCAAGCGCTTGTCGGGCAGCCTGATGGTGGTGAACGGCACATTCGACACGCTGGGCTACAAACTGCTGGAGACGAGTCTTGCAGGTGGCGACTTGGCATCAAAACTGGCCGACGCATTCGGCGGGCTAGACCAGCTCGCCAGCGCCACCAGCACCTACTACGAAGCGTTTTACTCTGAGCAAGAGCGCACCGAGACCGGCGTGCGCCAGCTCACCGAGACGCTGGGCAAATTGGGCATTGCGCTGCCCAACACCGGGGCCACCGACGCGCTGGCGCAGTACCGCGCACTGGTTGACGCGCAAGACATTGCCACCGAGTCGGGCCGCAACGCCTACGCCGCGCTTGTCACCTTGGGCGGCGGCTTTGCCCAGCTTGTCACAAGCACTCAATCCCTTGCAGCCGCCGCAGCCGACGCTGTGCTCCCCATTGACAAAATGGCCGAAGCCCTGGCCAGCGCACTTGGCGGGCTGGGCGAGACGAAATTCGACCTCGAAAACGAGCTGCTTACGGCGCAGGGCAACACTGAGGCGGTGCGCGAGCGCATTTACGCCCGCGATCTTGCCGCGCTCACCAAGGGCTTGGACGCCGAAAGCGCGCTGAAAGTCACTGCTGCGTTTGCGGGCAATGAGGCGCTGCGCCAACAGATCACAACGCTGTCGGATGCGACCACCGCAAGCGAAGCCCTTGAGCTTGCAATGGCCAGCTTCACCGACCGCTTCACGAGCGACGCCCAAAAGCTCGCGGCCAAGTCCAAGACAGTTACCGACGCCTTCGCTGCTTACGGCGCCACTGTGCCGGACACGAAAGCCGCGTTTATGGAGCTGGCGGCCGCCAATGAAGGCCCGGTGCTGAATGCGCTGCTGGCCGTGTCCGGTGCGTTTGCCGATGTGGCCGAAGCCGCTACTGAGGCGGCCACAGCGGCAGCGCTCGCGCTTGCCAACATTAACCGGGGCATCCAAGACCAGATCGACCTGTTGACCGGCGCACAAACACAGAACACGCTGGCCTTGCGCGACGCCGCAGATCAAAGCACCAAGGCGTTGCTGCGCCAGTTGTTCGCGCTGCAAGATGCGGCTGCCGCCCAAGAGACGTACACCGCCGCCCTTGCAAGCGCTAAGTCGGCATTTGATACGGCAACCAGCGCGCTCACGGCTGCGCAAAACGCCGCCCAAGGCATTCAGCAGCAAGGAACCGACCAGTATCTGAACGCGCTAGAAAAAGTGGCGCAAGCGCAGCAGTCGCTTACCAACTTGCAGGTTGCCGCGCAAGACCGCATTGCCCAGGCGTCGATTGAAGCCGCCGAAAAACTCAACGGCCTGGGTAAGTCGCTCAGGGCTTTTGTTGCCGATGAGATCGGCGGCGCAGCACCAGGGGCCAACTTTGGCAGCACCTTGGCCGCAGCGCGCGGGGGCAACACCGACGCCATCGCTGGCCTGGCGGCATCGGCTAGAGGCGCCATTGATGCCGCGCTCACAAACGCCCGCAGCTCGCAAGAATTCAACGCCCAGCGCGCCAGCATATTGGCGGCGGTCGCAGAAGTCGCAGCCCGCTCGGAGGCGGCAACCTCCAGCGCCACGCTGTCCACGCCAGCAGACTCACTGGCGATAGCCCAAGCCGCGCTGATTGCGTCCCAAGCCGACCTTGCCGAATCTTTGCGCGTCGCCAACGCGATCAACGCACCGCTGCAAAAGTCCCAGGCCGACCTGATTGCCCTGTTTGCTGCCGCGCAGTCCGAGCTGGTTTCTGCCCAGTCCAACGTGGCCCAAACCCTGGCCGCACTGCAAGCCATCCAGGGCAACACGCTGGCCACATCGGGAAACGTCAAAGACTTGAACGGCAGCCTTACGGTCAAACTGGCGATAGAGGCAGCGTCTGAGATCACCAAGCTGATAACCGTAATTGGGAATGTGTCTTCGCTGCCTGCCGAGACCCGAGCGCTGGCTCTGCTGCAATCCGAGGCAATCCAGCGAACCATCGGATTCTTGGCTGGCGCCAACCCGCTGAGCGAGACTGTGCAGGCCTTGGCCTTGCGCGAAACCGCAGCAATCACACGCACCATTGGCCTGATTGCAGGCGCTGACACGCTCAGCGAGGTACAGCGCCTGCTGGCCCTGTCATCTACTGCGAGCATCGTTAAATCTTTTGACATTGCGCTGCGATCCGACACGCTGACTGAGCAGCAAAAAATCCTTGTGCTCAGCACAAGCTCGCAAATCACCAAAACGCTGAACGCTATAGCCGGTTCAAGGCTGACGGGCAACGACCTAACATTGGCGCTGTCATCCACTGCGAGCATCGTTAAATCTTTTGACCTTGCACTGCGATCCGACACGCTGACTGAGCAGCAAAAAATCCTTGTGCTCAGCACAAGCTCGCAAATCACCAAAACGCTGAACGCTATAGCCGGTTCAAGGCTGACGGGCAACGACCTAACATTGGCGCTGTCATCTACTGCGAGCATCGTTAAATCTTTTGACATTGCACTGCGATCCGACACGCTGACCGAGCAGCAGAAAACGCTCGCGCTCAGCTCAAGCTCGCAAGTTACAAAGACGATCAACGCGCTGGCCGGGTCAAGGCTCACTGGCAACGACCTCACGCTGGCGCTGGCATCCACCAGCAGCATTACAAAAACGATTGTGGCTGCTTTGGGTGCCGGAAACGCAAGCGCATTGGCTCTGGCCACTGCCCAAGCGGCAACCATCACACGCACCATTACGGCGGCAGGCGGCACGCTCACCGCTGACCAGCGGGCAATTTTGGGCGCCATCAGCGGCGGCACATCGCTTTCTTTGTCCGCCAGCACAATCACGTTCGACCCAAGCAACAGCATGAAAAGCGTGTTTGACGCTATTGCAGCAAACACTATGTTGACTGCGCTATACATGACAGGGTTTATGGCATCCTCATTTACGGAGGCTGGCGCATTTAGTGGATCAAATCAGATTACATCAGACGGCGTTGCAATACCCGGCACTTACGGATTGATGACGCAGCAGCGCGACTATCTGATGCTGATCTACAACCGACTCATGGCCACCCTGACCGTCACTAGCAGCGTGAAAACAGGTGGATTTGCACAATTCGCCACAGGTGGCGTGTTCACAAACTCGGTTGTCAGCCGACCGACCATGTTTCCGATGGGTCTCATGGGCGAAGCTGGCGATGAGGCCATCATGCCGCTCAAGCGTGGCGCTGACGGCTCTTTGGGCGTGCAGGCCAGCATTGATCTGTCGCAATTCCAGCGCAACAACTCAAACGGCGCCGAAGCGCTGACCGCTGAGATCCGCAACTTGCGCGAAGACAACCGGGCACAGGCCCGCTCGATGGTTGCTATGCAGCAGCGAATGACAAAAATCCTTGAATTGTGGAACGGCACCGGCCTGCCGGAAGCACGGGTGACAGAATGACAAAATCGCTCAAAGTCATCAAATCGCTGAGCGTGACAGACGCTGTGCTGACGGCATCCAGCGTGCCCGAAGCCGACTACGCGCAGTGGAGTGGCGCCGTCACAAACGCCGCTGGCGACCGGGTGATTGTGCTCAGCACGCACATGATCTATGAGAGCCTGCAATCGGGCAACACCGGCAAAAACCCGTTGACAGAGCCGCTGTGGTGGATCGCTGTTCGGCCCACAAACCGCTGGCAGTTGTTTGACCTGTCCACGACAACGCAGACCATTGTTGATGAGGCCGATTTCTACGAGCTAACCCCCGGTGTCGCGGTCAACAGCATGGCGCTGGTCAACATCAGCGGCATTTTGACTGTGCGCACGCGGCTGACCGATCCGTCCTTTGGTGTGGTGTTTGACAAGCTGGTTGACTTGACCCCTATCACGGCAGAGTCGAATTGGTACAGCTGGTTTTTTGATGTGCGAACCGAGCAAACCAAGTACATCGTCAGCGACCTGCCGACATACCCAAACGCAACATTGCGAGTGGACGTGACAAGCTCGGGCCAGGCGTTCATTGGCGCGCTGGTTTTTGGCAATCAGCGCAGCCTGGGCATGGGCCTAAATGCCGGTGTGCGCTTGTTCATCCAAGACTACAGCCGCAAAGAGCGCAACGCCTTTGGCGATGTTGTGCTGGTTCAGCGGGCGTATTCAAGCCGAATAACCATGAGCATGTTGGTTAAAAACAGCGAGCTGGACAACACCTACGACCTGCTGGCTGATCTGCGCGCCACACCGTGCCTGTGGATTGGCAGCCAAGGATATGAGGTTCTGAGCTTGTTTGGGTTTTACAACAATTTCGAAATCGGAATTACCTACCCGGAATATTCCGATTGCACCCTTGACCTTGAAAGCCTCACATGACCATCACCGTCACATTCAACCCACCCCTGCCCAGCGATTCGCCTGCGGTATTCAGCACCAAAGCGTTCACCCTGTTGGGCGACTTGAACACGCTTTCCGATCAAGTCAACAGCACCACTGGCGGCGTTAACGCAGCCGCCGCAACAGCCACGTCAGGCGCAAACACAGCCACAACGCAAGCGACAGCGGCCACCAGCGCTGCAACGACAGCTGTAGGGGCAGCGAGCACGGCAACCAGCCAGGCCACGACAGCCACCGCGCAAGCGACAACCGCCACCACCAGGGCAACAACTGCCACAGGTGCTGCAACCAGCGCCACAGCCAGCGCCGCCAGCGCCACCACCAGCGCCAGCACTGCAAGCACAGCGGCCGCCACCGCCACGGCACAGGCCACAACAGCCACCACCCAGGCAAGCACAGCGACGACGCAAGCTGGTATTGCGAGCACCAAAGCCGCAGAAGCCAGCACCAGCGCAAGCTCAGCCGCAACGCAGGCGGGCAGCGCCACAACCAGCGCTAGCACGGCAGCGGCCCAAGCCAGCACAGCCACGACGCAAGCGGAAAGCGCGGCCACCAGCGCGGGCGCCGCAAGCACCCAGGCAGGCATCTCAACAACCCAAGCAGGGATTGCCACGACGCAAGCCACCAACGCCGCCAGCAGCGCTGCGAACACAGCCAACGCCATTACAGCCGAGCGCACCGCTGTTGCAACGCTCACAAACAAGACGTTGACCTCACCAGTGCTCAATGGGTTCCTGACTGGCACAGGCATTGACGTTGCCAACCGGGTCGGCATTCAACCAACCCTCGACCTCGACTTTGCGCGTCAACGGTACAGCATGTACGACAGCGCAACGGGTGGACTGAGCAGCGTCGCACTGGCTTCGATCTTGACCTACACCGGGGCAAACCGCACGTTTGTGGATGCAACGGGCGTGCTGCGTGTGCAGGCCAGCAACACGCCTCGGTTGACGTTTGACCCGGTGACAGGGGCAGGCAATGGGCTGAGTGTGTTTCAGGCTCGGACGAATCTTTTTCTGAATTCACTTGTCAACGGCACTTCGCTGGCAACCCAAAGCGTCACGCTTGGCGCTGGTGACCACCGACTGTCTTTTTTTGGCACGGGCACGGTAGCGATTACCGGCACCGCATCGAGCACGCTGGTGGGCGCAGGCGAATACCCATCGCGCAGCGGGCTGACGTTTACCGCAACAGCGGGTTCTGTGACGTTTACCGTGTCGGGTACGGTGCAATTCGCCAACCTGACCACGGGTACATCAGACTCGCCATTTATTCCGACCGCAGCATCAGCAGTCACAGGACCCGCTGATGTGGCATCGCTCACCGGCACGAACTTCAGCAAGTGGTTCAATCCGGTAGAGGGGACTTTTGTTGTTGTGAGCAATGCTTCGATGGATGCTCCAACTGCTAGACATATATTTGTGTCCAACGAGGCATTGACATCTTTCTTCACTATCACAAACGGCGCTGTTACACCGGCACAGCGCCGATTTGACGCTGTAGATGCTGGGGTGGCTCAAGCCCAGCGTGTCTATGGCGAGGCAGTAGGCCCTGGACTGCGCTCATTTGCTGCAAGCTACAAAGCCAATGATTTTGCGGCGTCGATGTCAGGCGGTGCATTGCTTACTGATACGCTGGGTACGGTGCCCGTGGTTGACCACATGGGGATTGGCTGCAACTCGTTAGTCAATGCAGAGCATCTCAACGGCACGATCAGCCGAATCCTCTACTTCCCCCGCGCCCTTCCCGCCAACCTGCAACAACTGAGCGCCTAAACCATGATCCAACTCGACATCATTGGCACTCTGTTTGCCGCTACTCAATTCGACGATCAAGGCGAGCCGCTGCCACCTATTGCACTTGACGGCTATCACGTCAACGCCACACACACGGTTGACGACTGGGCAGCGCAGCAAATCACGCCTGCCAGCCCATCGCGCACGTTTGGATCACTGCCGACTGTGTTCTACGTCTTCGCGGACCAAGCCGAGTTTGACGCGGCAATGGAGGCGGTGGACTTAACGCTGCCAGTGCGCCAGATCATCCCCGATGCGTCGCCACGGCAGATTCGCATGGCTCTGAGCCGTGCTGGCCTTCGGTCGCAAGTCGAAGCCGCTGTTGCTGCTGGCAGTCAAGACATGCAGGACTGGTACGAGTTCTCGACTGTGTTTGAGCGAGACAACTCGCAAGTGAGCGCAATGGGTTCGGCTTTGGCGGTTGACGCTGAGAGCCTGGACAACCTTTGGCTTCTGGCCGCAACACTTTAAGGCCAGCACATGATAGTTGCAGATTACATCAACCAGCACGGTGCGCTTGCTGTTGCCAAGACGCTTGAGTCCGACGCAGCATTCAGCGTTTTTAACCTGATGTGGGGCGCACCAGAAGAAATCCTGCCTGCCTGCCAGCGCCTGAACCTTGTCACGGTTGATGATGTGCTTGCGTGGGTGCATCGCGTCAATGCTGCTGTGGGCAACCCGCAGGCGTTTATCAGCAACGTGGACCCCGAATTCACGATTGACCTCGGCAGTCTGCCGCTGATCCAGTGGCCGGACATTCACGCAGCAGTTGCAGCTCAATGCAAAACGACAAGCCATTTCTTCCTGGATCACGCTGACCGCGCTTACCGACTCCCCACCAAAGCAGAGTGGGACTTGATCGCTCAGACATGCCCAGCGAAGCGGCGCAAGCATTCTGGTACAGAAACGCACGACTGCGATGATTTCGCCCGTCACTTTCAGGGATGGCTTGCGGCAAAAGGCTTGGGCAATGTGGCGCATGGATTTGCCTCCACGCTGCACTATCGGGGTGACACGTTGCACGGTGGGCACGCAATTGTTTTGTGTGTTGATGCTGACCGAACGGTTTGGCAGATTGAGCCGCAAAACGGAAAGCTCTACCCAGCGAGCTACGCGCAACTGGGTGGGTTTTTCCTGGCTGACACGGTGCGACTTGCGCGCCTGTATTTTTGAGTTCAGCGCCAAATAAAGGCGACGATGCATGAGCTACACCAAACCTCAAAGCGACCAGTTACTCAACCGGTTGGAGCAGCACTTAGATCAAGCGCCGGATTTCACGCCCGAGGAGAAAGCCGCGCTACACGCGATGGCGCAGGCGTGGCGCGGTTGGATCGCATTGGGCCGGGCGAGCAAGTGGCTCATCACCGGCTTGGGCCTGATCGCCGCAGCCGTGGCGAGCTGGGGCGTGCTGGCGGGGGTGCTCAAGGATTGGCTGCGCTCATGAAAACCACTCTCGCTCTGATCAACAACACCAAGCTGTTAGTGCTGATGCTGCTTTGGCTGCTGGCCTACGGCACCGCGCAACTGTGGCCCGCGTCATTCTGGTTCGAGGTGCATTCGGTCAACGCTGGCCCGGCCCGCGTGGGTGAGTCTGTGCCAATGTTGGTCAATCGAGAGACTCATCGCAGCTTTGATGGCGGTTGGGTTGCAACCGTGAAAACCTGGGAAGACACAGGGGCCGTGGGCTCGGGTTGGGTTGTCTACTGCACTGCCACAGGGTCCGCAAAGTACACACCGGATTCCCGGCTGCCGCGTGGTCTCACGCTGTCGTGGTGGACGGACGGCAAATGCCCGGTGCTCGAAGCGGGCCGCTATGTTGTTTCGACCACCTGGGTGATCCAGCCCTCGTTTTCGATCCTGCCCGTCAAGCGGGTGTCTGCCGACAGCAACATTTTCGAGGTGCTGCCATGAACGAAAAGGACCGCTGGAAAAACCGCCGCCGCATGGCGTGGCTGGCGCTGCTGGCAGGGCTGGCCTTCCCGTTGCTGCTGCTGTACACCGAGTCCGAGCAGTTGGGCGCGGTGGCAGGTGCGTTTTACGTTTTTGTCAGTGCTGTGGTCGCAAGCTACATCGGCTGGGCGACCATTGACGACACCCAGACAAAGGGCACGACATGATCCCACTCACCGCCGAGCAGGTGCAGCTCGCAACAGGTGCAAGCCTGCAAAACGCGGCACTCTACCTGCCTTTTTTGCAGGTCGCGTGCAAAAACTACAGCATAACTTCGCCGCGTCGCGTGGCCGGGTTTCTGTCGCAGATCGGGCATGAGTCGGCGGGCCTGTCGCGACTGGTGGAAAACCTGAATTACTCGACTGACGGATTGCTCGTCACGTTTAGCCGCAAGCGCATCAGCGCGGAAGATGCGCAGACGCACGGGCGCAGGCGCGGGCAACCGGCCAACCAGGTCAAGCTCGCAAATCTGCTGTACGGCGGTGCGTTCGGGCGCGAGCAGCTGGGCAACACGCAGCCCGGCGACGGGTGGGCCTTTCGCGGCCGCGGCTTGAAGCAGCTCACCGGTCGCGACAACTACCGGCGCTGCGGGGACGCGCTGCGCATCGACTTGATCGGCAACCCCGACCTGCTGCTGCTGCCTGCCAACGCCGCCATGTCCGCAGGCTGGTTTTGGAGCACGAACAAGCTCAACGACATTGCTGACCTGGGCGATGTGATAGGCATGACGAGGCGCGTCAACGGCGGCGTGAATGGCTTAGCGCAGCGTGAGGCGCTGTGGCAAAACGGACTGCGAGCGTTCGCGTGATCGCACCGTGGACGCGCTTGATTGCACCCACGGCCCTGATCGCAGCACTTGCTGGGTCTGTCTGGTACGCGCACAACAGCGGTCGGCAATCCGGGATGGCGACTATGCAGGCGCGATGGGACGCGGAGAAAGTGCGGACGCTGGAGGCGCAGGGCGAGCAGATCTTGATTGCCCAGATCCGCGAAGGCGAGCTTCGGACGCAGATGGATCAACGACAGACGGAGTTCAAGAATGAAAAAGCTCGCATTGCTGCTGACCATGACCGGCTTATTGCTGGGCTGCGCGACAGGCCCGACCGTCCGAGTGATGGAAGTCTGCCCGAAGCCGCCACCGCTGGAGCTGGGCCCGTCACCGGATGCACTGGAGCGCAGCTTTACCGACCGGATGGAGAATTTCTTGCGGGGGAAGCTCGACGGGCCGACGAGCTACGCGCTGCCCTCGGGGTCTGTGCGGCTGCGTACAACGCCCTGACGCGCTGACAGCTTCACCGCAGCCGCCTTGATGGCCGGGTGAGACGCAGCGGGGGCGAAGATGCCCCGCACCTCCGGCAAGTTCGCTGCTGCCTTGCGAGCGCGATAGGCCGCCTGGCGCTGGGCGGTGGTCTTGGCGGTCATAGCCGGTTTCGAGCGATGAACTCAACATCGGCCCGCTTTTCTTTGACCATGCGATCAATATCTTGCTGCTGCGCATCGTAGGCGGCCAACACAAGACGCTTCTGTTTTTGCTGCGCCAGATCAACCACCTTGGGCGGACCAGATGGGGCGCTAGGCCCCGCCTTCATGCGGCCACCTGCATGGACCACTTGGCAAAGTTTTCGCCGTTTTTTGCATGGCGCCCTGCGCTTACTGCTGCGGCCCGGCTGATGGGGTAACGCTTGCCCATGTAGTCCTGGCGCAAAGACTTTGCAGCGCAGTCGGAGCCAAAGTTCAGAATCTCGCCGGCTTCTGACTCCAAGGTGATTGTCATTTTTAGATTGGTCTTGCCGCAGTTGTCGCACTCTGTGCAGTCGCTTATTCCGCGAACTGTGTAGCGCTTGTATGAGTTGTTCATGGTGTTCTCCGGGGTGGCTGGTTGGTGTGAATGAATCATACCACCGTTACGCGTAACGTCAACAAATAAGCAAAGCACCCGACGAACGGCAAGCCGGTGATGTGGCATACTGCGCACCTTGAGCGCATGAGTGCCATCACAAAAGCCGAAGGCGAGAAAAGTCGAAGATCGCAGGCAGCACACTTCGGTGTGTCCAGGGCGCAGCCAGAAATGGAGCAAGCGCCCGCACAGCAGCGAACGCACTGCCGGTTTTTGTGATGGTCGCCGTCCGCAATAGAGCAATCGTCCGCAATAGGCGGTCATCCAAGCAGGGTAGAGCCTGACAACACAACTGGGTGCAAGTGCCCGGTGCCATCACATCAGCGGTAAGGTTAAGAGAAACGGGTTGCCCCTTAGAAAGCCGACGGGTGGGTTGCAGTTGCGCGTATCGAATCGCGCCCGTTGATGTGATAGCGGAATGCACGGGCTGACGTGCGAGTGCCTGCAAAACCGTGGAGCAACGGCTTGACCGCCGCCACATGCCGGGATCAGCACCGGCCCGCTACCCGATGGCATGACCAGCACCCGCAACAGGGTTCACCCTCGTGGTGCTGGCTTGCCGACCTTTTGATGACAAGCCCGTAAATAGCCGCAAGGCCCCAAGGAACGGTTCCGAAGTCGGTGCAATCCGATGCTGCCATCAACCCAAAAGCCCGCCAGGGAACTGAGTGGGCTTTTTCTTGCCTGTGCGCCAAAGTCAACTTCTGGCGTAAGGTTTGAGAATTTTAGGCGTTTCTCATAGTGCGGTACAGCTCTGCCATTGAGCTACACCCGCAGAGGTGTGGATTATAGGAGGGCCGATGGCCCATGTTCAGGCTCAGCACTGGAGCGTGCCGACAGCGGAGCACAGGCGCATCAACGCAAATTTTGCGGCAGCGCGAACTCACCGTCCGAACTGAAGCGCATGTTGCGCCACTGCGGACCGGAGAGTTTGCCGCGCACCACATAGCCCACGCGGCCCATGTCGCCACCTTGCGCCACGCCCATGGCTTGACGCAGCAGGGCAAAGGCGGGCACCGACACCGGCACGCTGATAACGGTCTCGCCAAAGCGCGGCACGGCGCCTTGCGTATCGCTCACGCCACTGGCAAAACGCTTTCCAGCCACGTCCATCTCGACGTAAACACCGTCGTAGTCGATTGCGCTGTCGTTCGGGTTGATCACCCGCAGTTTGACCAGCAGGCGCAGCTCCATGCCCTGTCCGGGTACTGGCTGCACACCGACCACATCGACCTGCGGCGCTTCGCCGGGCGCGAGGCTGGCGCAGGCGCTGAGGGCCAACGCCAGCAGCAGCGCTAACGCGGTGCGCAGCGCCTTCATTTCTGGATGTCTCCCAGGCAGAGGTACTTGATTTCCACATAGTCGTCGATGCCGTGGTGCGAGCCTTCGCGGCCCAGGCCGGACTGTTTCATGCCGCCGAAGGGGACGTGCTCGGTCGCCAGGATGCCGACATTGATGCCCACCATGCCGTATTCCAGCGCCTCGGCCACACGGAAAATGCGGCCCACGTCGCGGCTGTAGAAGTAGCTGGCCAGGCCGAACTCGGTGTTGTTTGCTGCGTCCACCGCTTCCTGCTCGGTCTCGAACTTGAACACCGGCGCGAAGGGGCCGAAGGTTTCTTCTTTGGCGCACAGCATGTCGGCGGTGGCGTCGGCCACCACGGTGGGCTCGAAGAACTGGCCATTGCCCAAGGTGCTTAGGCGCTTGCCGCCGGTCACCACGCGTGCGCCTTTGGCCACCGCGTCGTCCACATGGCGCTGCACTTTCACCAGCGCGGCTTCCTCGATCAGCGGGCCCTGGTTCACACCGTCTTCAAAGCCGTTGCCCACCTTGGCGGTGGCGACCTTGGCGGCGAATTTTTCGACGAACTCGTCGTAGACGCCGCTCTGCACATACAGGCGGTTGGAGCAGACGCAGGTCTGGCCGGCGTTGCGGTATTTGCTGGCAAACGCACCCTCGACCGCGCTCTCGATGTCAGCGTCGTTGAAGACGATGAAGGGCGCGTTGCCGCCCAGTTCCAGCGACATTTTCTTGACGGTGGGTGCGCTCTGCGCCATCAGGATGCGACCCACTTCGGTGGAGCCGGTGAATGAGATGTGGCGCACCACGTCGCTGGCGCACAGCACCTTGCCGACCGCGATCGAGTTGTCGGCATCGGCGGTGATCATGTTGATCACGCCAGCCGGAATGCCGGCGCGAATCGCCAGCTCCACCGTGGCCAGCGCGGTGAGTGGCGTGAGCTCGGCCGGCTTGATGATGACCGGGCAGCCGGCCGCCAGCGCCGGCGCCACCTTGCGGGTGATCATGGCCAGCGGGAAGTTCCACGGCGTGATCGCGGCGCAAACGCCGATGGGTTGCTTGAGCACCATCAGGCGGCGGCTGTTGTCGAACTGCGGCAGGGTTTCGCCGTTGATGCGCTTGGCTTCCTCGGCGAACCATTCCACAAAGCTGGCGCCGTAGGCTACTTCGCCTTTGGCTTCGGGCAGCGGCTTGCCTTGCTCGGCGGTCATGATGCGGCCCAGGTCGTCCTGGTTGGCCATGATCAGGTCGTACCACTTGCGCAGCAAGATGCTGCGCTCTTTGGCGGTCTTGGTGCGCCAGGCGGGCCAGGCCGCGTTGGCGGCGGCAATCGCCTTTTCGGCATCGGCCGGGCCGAGGTTGGCCACGTCGGCCAGCTTGTGGCCGGTGGCCGGGTCGAGCACGTCAAAGCGGCTGCTGCCAGCGACCCATTGGCCGTTGATCAGGGCGTCGGTCTTGAGCAGGGTCGGGTCTTTAAGCAGGGCGAGGGGGGAGGTTTTCATGTCCATGGAGTGTCTCTTTCTGTCAGGTCATTGCGCTTCAGCGCATTTCGATTTCGATGAACACCACCTCGTGCGAGGTGGGGTTGATGACGTTGTGTTCCACGCCCACGCCGCGGGTGTACGACTGACCGGGTGTGAGAGGCGCGGTGCGGTTGCCTTCCGCCGTTTCCAGCAACAACTCGCCACCGGTCATGGGCACTACCACGTAGTCGTGGGCATGTCGATGCCAGCCGGTTTCAGCGCCGGGCGGGAAACGCCACTCGGTGACGATAGCGCGTTCGTTGGAGATTTGTACGGTGGGGATGGCCTGTGGGCGACTCATGATGGACTCCAATCTTCTTCGGGTTTTCAGCGGTAGGTCACGCCAGGCAAAACACACAGCATCTCGAACAGCAGATTGGCGCCGAGCAGGGCGGTGTTGCCGCTGATGTCGTAGGCGGGCGATACCTCGACCAGATCGCAACCCACCAAATTCAAGCCCCGGCAGCCACGCACGATCTCCAGCGCCTGCGGCACCGTGAGTCCACCGACCTCGGGCGTGCCGGTACCGCCCGCATAAGCGGGGTCGATACCGTCGATGTCGAAGCTCAAATAGGTGGGGATGTCGGGGCCGATCTTGGCGCGAATTTGGGCCATCAGCGGTGTGAGCGATTGCCACCAGACCTCGTGCGCAGGCACCACGGTAAAGCCCTGCTGGCGTGGCCAGTCGAAGTCTTCGGCCGAGTAGCCGCTGCCGCGCAGGCCGATCTGCCAGACCTTGTCGCCTTGCAGCAGGCCTTCTTCCACCGCACAACGAAACGGCGTACCGTGGGCGATGCGCTCGCCAAACATGTCCGGGTTCACATCGGCATGGGCATCCACATGAACCATCGCCACCGGGCCATGCTTGGCTTTCAGCGTGCGCAGGATCGGCAGGGCGATGGTGTGATCGCCGCCGAGGGTGAGCGGAATGCAGCCCGCTTCAATGATGGGGCGGTAGTGGGCTTCGATGATCTCAACCGACTTCTGCAGGTTGTAGGTGTTGATCGCCACATCGCCTAAATCGGCCACTTGCAGTGCATCAAAAGGTGCGGCGCCGGTGGCCATGTTGTAAGGGCGGATCAGGCAGGACTCGGCGCGGATTTGGCGCGGGCCAAAGCGCGCGCCCGGTCGGTGGCTGGTGCCGATGTCCAGCGGCACGCCGATGAAGCCAGCGTTCAGACCGGCTGGGCTCGCTGCCATGGGCAGGCGCATCATGCTGGCGAGGCCGCCGAAACGCGGCATCGCGTTGCCGCCCAGCGGTTGGTTGAAAGGGGTTGTCATGGGTTTATTTTCGGCGACCGCGCAGCCACTCCAGCGTGAGCATCAGCGCGGTGGTGAACAGGATGAGCAGGGTGGCCACGGCGGCGATGGTGGGCGAAATATTTTCGCGGATACCGGTGAACATCTGGCGCGGCAACGTGACCTGGTCTGGCCCAGCCAGAAACAGCGTGACCACCACCTCGTCGAACGAGGTGGCAAACGCAAACAGCGCGCCTGAAATGACGCCGGGTGCGATCACCGGCAATGTGACGCGGAAGAAGGTTTCCAGCGGGCCGGCGCCCAGGCTCAGGCTCGCCTTGACCAGGTTGTGGTTGAAGTTTTGCAGCGTGGCCAGCACGGTGGTGACCACAAACGGCGCACCGAGCGCGGCGTGGATCAAGATCAGGCCGAGGTAGGTGTCGTTCAGGCCAAGTTTGGCGAAGTACAGGTAGCTGCTCACACCCACCACCACCACCGGTACCACCATGGGTGCGATCAGCAGCCCGGTGATGAAGCCCTTGCCAAAGAATTGGGTGCGCGCCAAGCCCATGGCCGCCAACGTACCCAATGTGGTGGCCAGCAGCGTGGCCAGAGGTGCGACGATGAAGCTGTTTTTGGCGGCGCGAGCCCAGTCGCCCGAGTTCCACATCTCGCGGTACCACTGCAGCGACCAGCCTTCGATGGGGTAAGCGAGAAACGAGCTGTCGCTGAACGACAGCGGAATGATCACCACCACCGGCAGCAACAGGAATACCAACACGGCGATGCCGCCCAGGCGCAGGGCGTACCAGCCCAGCTTGTCGAGCAGGGTGTAGTAAGCGGGAAAGGTAGGGAAGAGGGCGGAGAACATAGGGAACGGAATGGTCAGCCCAAACTCAGCTCGGCTTTGCCCAGCTTGCGGTACAGCGCGTACAGCACCAGCGTGCAAGCCATCAGCACCGCACCGAGCGCACAGGCCATGCCCCAGTTCACCACCACGTTGGTGTATTGCGCCACGTAGTAGCTCAGCATCTGGTCGCCCGGGCCGCCCAACAGCGCGGGCGTCACGTAGTAACCGATGCAAGTGATGAAAACCAGCAATCCGCCAGCGGCCATGCCTGGATAGGTCTGCGGTAAGTAGACGCGGAAGAAAGCGGCCAGCGGCGGGCTGCCGAGCGATATGGCGGCACGCAGGTAGTTCGGTGGTACCGACTTCATGACGCTGTAAAGCGGAAGGATCATGAAGGGCAACAGAATGTGGATCATGGCAATCAGCACGCCCAGGCGGTTGAAGAGCAGCGGGATGGGCGCATCGGTCATCCCAAGCCACATCAGGAACCGGTTAACCAAGCCATTGTTTTGCAGCAGCACGATCCAGGCCGCGATGCGCACCAACACCGAAGTCCAGAACGGCAGCAGCACCAGGATCAGCAGGATGTTGGCCTTGCGCTCGCTCAAGCTGGCCAGCCAATAGGCCAGCGGATAGCCCAGCAACAGCGTGGCCAGTGTGACGATGGCGCTGATCTGAAAGGTGCGTACCAAGATGTCGCTGAAGGCAGCGGCATCGGGCCCGACCCTCACGATGTCGCCATCGGCATTGCGTTTCAAATCGACCGAGGCCAGCAGGTAGTCGGGGGTCCACCGCGAGCTGTTCTTGGCGATCGTCTGCCAGTAGGGCAGTTCGGCCCAGCGTTCGTCGTGCTCCAGCAGCTTGGCGCGGGCCTCCATAGCGCTCAGATTTTCACCCAGGGGCAAGGCGCGGTAGGTGCCCATCACCAGCGAGCGGGCACCGGCCACCTCGCTGTTAAGGCGGCGGGCCAACGCACCCGCATCGGCCGTTTCTTTGAAGGCGGTGAAATCGGCCAGCAAGGCCGCGTAGGCCTCAGCGGGGGGCGGTGTTTTTCGGTCCCAGTCGGCCAACGCCACCCCCGTGCGGGGCAGGGCGTCGGCCACTTCGGGGTTTTCAACGGCGCGGATCAGCAAGGAGCCCAGCGGCACCAAAAAGAACACCACCAAAAACACCAACAGAGGCAACGTGAGCGCGAGCGCACGCATTCTTTTGCGGCGTTCGGCCCGCTGCAGTTGGGCGACCAAGCTCCCAACCACGAGGGTCGCGCTGGGGTTCATGGTGGTGCTGCTGGTCATGCTTCAGTTCGCGGCCCAGGCCGTGAAGCGCTTTTCCAGTGCCTCCCCCTGATCGGCCCAGAAGCCGGTGTTGAACTGAAGCGAATCTTTGCTGTTGCCCGGTGAGGTGGGCAGCATGGCCAGCACCTTGGCATCCAGCTTGGTGAGCGCCTTGTTGTTGGTGGGGCCATAGCTGATGTTTCGGGCGTATTCGGCCTGGGCATCTGGCGAACTGGCCAGGGCGATGAACTTCAGGGCGGCTTCCTTGTTGGGCGTGCCTTTGGGCATGACCCAGTAATCGAGGTCGTAGATGCCACCGGTCCAGCTGATTTTGAGGTTCTTGCCTTCGCGCTGCGCGGCGTCGATGCGGCCGTTGTAAGCGGTGCTCATGGTCACATCACCCGCGACCAGGAACTGGGGCGGCTGGGCGCCAGCTTCCCACCACTGAATGTTGGGCTTGAGCTCGGTGAGCTTTTTGAAGGCACGCTCGGCGCCATCTTTGGTGGCGAGCACCTTGTAAACGTCGGCGGATTTGACACCGTCGGCCATGAGCGCGAATTCCAGGTTGTAGCGCGCGCTCTTGCGCATGCCGCGCTTGCCGGGGAATTTCTTCACATCCCAGAAATCGGCGAATGAGGTGGGCGCGGTTTTGAGTTTGTCGCCGTCGTAAGCCATCACGGTGGACCACACGAAGGTGCCCACACCGCATTCGTGCACAGCGGCTTTTTGGAAGTCGGCCTTGTTGCCGATCTTGGCCCAGTCCATCTTCTCAAACAGGCCCTCGTCGCAGCCGCGGTTCACGTCGGGGCTTTCCACCTCCACCACGTCCCAGGTCACATTCTTGGCTTCGACCATGGCTTTGATTTTCGCCTGCTCGCCGTTGTATTCCACCTGCGTGACCTTGCCGCCCGCCTTCTCGAAGGGCTCGAAATAGGCTTTTTTCTGGGCCGCGCCGTTGGCGCCGCCGAAGTTGACAACGGTCAGGGCGTTTTGGGCAAAAACGGGCAGCGCCAGGGTAGCGGCTACTGCAATCAGGATGGGTTTGAGCTTCATGGTGCTTTTCTTCAGGGGTTGGGGAAAGGGTGAGGGGGCGCGCATGAAATGCAGGCTTCAGAGGTAAATGCGCAGGTGCTCGGGCGGGATGTGCAGTGCCACAGTGCTGCCTGCGTGGAGCTGACCCGCGTGCTGCAGCGGCAACTTGACGCTGATCTCGGGCTGGCCGGTGGTTTGGCAGCGCAGACGAAGGTGGTCGCCGAAATAGATCACGTCGGCCACGTTGGCGCGCAAGGTGTTGCCGCTGGTGGCTTCGCTGGTCATCAGGTTGATGCGTTCCGGGCGCACGCTGCACTGCACCGCATCGCAGACGTTGGCTCGGTTGACGTTGATGCCGTTTAGGCGCGTGCCATCGGCCAGCGCCACGCAGCAGCGCTCGCCAGCGGCCTCGACGACCTTGCCGTTGAACACCGAGTTGTCGCCCACGAAGCTGGCCACGAAGCGGTTGGACGGGGTTTCGTACAGGCGGTCTACCGGGTCGATCTGCTGGATCACGCCTTCGCTGAACACCGCCACGCGGTCCGACATGGTGAGGGCTTCGGACTGGTCGTGCGTGACATAAACGAACGTCACACCCAAGCGGCGGTGCAAGGCCTTGAGTTCGAGCTGCATGTGTTCACGCAGCTGCTTGTCGAGCGCGCCCAGCGGCTCGTCCATCAGCACCAGCTGCGGATCGAACACCAGCGCCCGCGCCAGCGCTACGCGCTGCTGCTGGCCGCCGGAGAGTTGGCTCGGGTAGCGCTCGCCCATGGCACCCATCTGCACCATGTCGAGCGCGTTTTTGACCTTGGCCTGCAAATCGGTCTTGCCCAGTTTGCGCACGGTCAGCGGGTAGCCGATGTTCTGGGCCACCGTCATGTGCGGAAACAGCGCGTAGTTTTGAAACACCATGCCGAAGTTGCGCTTGTGTGGCGGCGTGCGGGTGATCGGCACGCCGTCCAGGCTGATCTCGCCTGCTGTGGGCGACTCAAAGCCGGCCAGCATCATCAATGTGGTGGTCTTGCCCGATCCCGACGGGCCCAGCAGGGAGAGAAATTCCCCTTTTTGGATCTCCAGGTTCAGGTCGCGCACCACCAAGGTGCGGCCGTCGTAGGTCTTTTGGACACCGGTGAAGGCGACGATTGCGTTGCGCTGGGTCATGGGCTGTGGCGGGTCAGGGTCGCTGGTGATCAGTGGTCGCGAGGCTGCCAGCGGCCTTCGTGGGCGTTGAGCGCAGGCGGTGCCAGATCGCCTGTCATGCGGTGGCCGTCCATCAGCACCGGCTGGGCGACCATGGGTGGTGTGTCTGCATGCTGCGGTTGTAGCCGCAATTCGCGTGCCAAGGTATGAGGGTGATCCATCACTTGCGCAATATCAAGGATGGGCGAACGCGGAACGCCTGCTTCGTTGAGCAGCGCCAGCGAGCACACGCGAGAGGTCGAGCACACGAATGCCCGCGAGCGGGCGGGGAATCTCAGCGGTCATGCAGCATCCAGAAACAGGCTTGTGCTGGCGCTTGGCCGTGCTAGAAATAGATCAAAACGCTGGCGTTGAATGGATCACTTGCTTTGCAGTGCGTCCAGCGAAGCTGAAATGATGGCCAGGCCTTCGTCCAGCAGTTCATTGCTGGCGGTCAGTGGCACCAGAATGCGCACCACGTTGCCATAGGTGCCGCAGGTCAGCAGAATCAGCCCGCGCCGGGCTGCTTCGGCGGAGATGGCCTTGGTCAGCTCGGCATCGGGTTGCCTAGGGTCACCGTTTTTGCAGATTTCCATCGCCACCATGGCGCCAAGACCGCGCACCTCAGCGATGCAGCTGTGGCGCTGCGCCATCGATTGCAGGCTGCTGGTCAGGCGTGCGCCCACATCAACAGCGCGCTGCAGAAGGTTGTGTTTCTCGAACTCGTCCAACACCGCCAGCGCCGCCACGCAAGACATGGGACTGCCCGCATAGGTACCGCCCAGTCCGCCGGCAGCGGGCGCGTCCATCACCTCGGCGCGGCCGATCACAGCGGAAATGGGAAAGCCGCCGGCCATTGACTTGGCCATGGTGATCAGATCGGGGACCACGCCCGAATGTTCGATGGCCAGCCAGGTACCGGTGCGGCCCGCGCCGGTCTGGACTTCGTCGACAACCAATAAGATGCCGTGCTGGTCGCACAAGGCCCGCAGGCGCTGCAGCAGCTCTTGGGGTGCCACATTGAAGCCGCCTTCGCCCTGTACCGGCTCAATCACGATGGCCGCCACGCGGGTGGCTTCAATGTCGTTCTTGAAGATGTGCTCGACCGAGGCGATCGCGTCGTCCACGCTCACACTGTGCAGCTCGGTGGGGAAGCGTGCGTGGAAGATGTCGCCAGGGAACAGGCCGAAGCCGGTTTTGTAGGGCATCACCTTGCCGGTCATGCCCAGGGTGAACAGGGTGCGGCCGTGGTAGCCGCCGCTGAAGGTGATCACGCCGGAGCGCCCGGTGTGGGCACGGGCGATCTTGATCGCGTTTTCCAGCGCTTCGGCGCCGGTGGTGAGAAACAGCGTTTTCTTGGCGAAGTCGCCTGGGGCTTTGGCGTTCAAGCGCTCGGCCAGCTCCACATAGGGCTCGTACGCCAGCACCTGAAAGCAGGTATGGGTGTACAGATCGAGCTGCGCTTTGACGGCGTCGATGATGGCCGGGTTGCGCTGCCCGGTGTTGAGCACAGCAATGCCGCCAGCGAAATCGATGAAGCGGCGGCCTTCCACATCCCAGATTTCGGCGTTTTCGCCTTTGGCGATGAATATCTGGTGGCTGTGGCCCACGCCGCGCGGGATCGCAGCGTTGCGGCGGGCCATGAGCATGGCGTTGGTGGCGTTAGGTTCGCGTTGCATGGCAATTCTCTGCGGAGGTAGAGGGAGGGATCTGGTAACTGAGCTTTACTTTAGGCGCAAGCGGGCGCCGATACCATATACAGATGGTCGGTGGTTGCCAATGCACTGTGCAGCTTGGGCGACCAGTACAGACAAACCCTAGGTCAGCATGTTCACCCTGGACCCCAAAGCCACAACGCCCTTGGTGGCGCAGATCGTTGACGGATTTCGCCTGGCGATCCAGAGCGGTAACCTGCGTCCTGGCGCCAAAGCGCCTTCCATTCGCCAGTTTGCCCACGCGCAAGGCGTGAGCGTCTACACCGTGGTCGATGCCTACGACCGCTTGGTGGCGCTGGGCTATTTCGCCTCGCGCCCGCACTCGGGTTTTTTCGTGCGCCAACGCGAAGCGTTGGCCCGTCTGAGCGCGGCGAATGAGGCCCCCGTGGAGTCGGCTAACCACAGTTTCGACTCCATGTGGTACCTGCGCCGCGTGTTTGAAAACCGGGCGCTGCGCATGAAGCCCGGCTGCGGCTGGATTCCCGGCGAGTGGCTGTTCCAGGAGGGCTTGCGCCGCAGTCTGCGCTCGCTGGCTGCCGACAACGCCGAGCTGGGCGGCTATGGCGAGCCCAAGGGCTACCCGCCGCTGCGCCAAATGGTACGCGATCTGCTGGCCGAGCAAGAGATTGCCGTCAGCGCCGACCAGGTCTTGCTCACGCACGGCTCCAGCCAGGGGCTCGACCTGGTCGCGCGCTGTCTGGTGCGCGCGGGCGATGTGGTGCTGGTGGACGACCCAGGCTATCCCAACCTGCTGTTTTCGCTGCGTTTTTTGGGTGCGAAGTTGATCGGCGTGCCACGCACGCCCCATGGCTACGATCTCGCGGCACTGGAGGCGCTGATGGTGGAACACCAGCCCAAGGTCTTTTTCACACAGCCGCGCCTGCAAAGCCCCACCGGCTCGGTCGCCAGCCTCGCCCATCTGCACCGCGTGTTGCAGCTGGCCGACACCCACCACATCACCCTGGTGGAAAACGACATCTACGCCGATATTGATCCCGAACCCCGGCCCTCGCTGGCCAGCCTGGACCAGTTGCAACGCGTGGTCTACATGAGCAGTTTCTCCAAAACCATCTCGCCGAATCTGCGCGTGGGCTTCATGGCGGCGCCGCCCGATCTGCTGGAAGACTTCGCCCAACTGAAGATGATTTCGGGGCTGACTTCCTCCGAATTCAGCGAACGGCTGGTGCTGGGCGCGTTGCAAGACGGGCGCTGGCGAAAACACCTGCGCAGCTTGCGCGAGCGCCTGGCCGACGCCCACCAGCGCGTGGCCCAAGCCCTGGAAAATCAGGGCTTTGAGCTCTTCGCCGAACCCAAGGCGGGCCTGTTTCTCTGGGCACACCACCCCGATATTCAGAATGCAGCCGAACTGGCCTACAAGGCCGCCGAGCAAGACATTTCGCTCGGCCCAGGCCACCTGTTCACGCCCAACCTCACACCCAGTCCCTGGCTGCGGTTCAACGTGGCTTACACCGATGAACCCCAGGTGTGGGCCTTCTTGAAAGCGCAAACCCAACCGGCTTGAAGGCTGGGTTGGCAGGCTGGTTGGTGCGATTCGAAGCCCGTCCGCCCGGTTTGCGAAAATACACGGCTTTTCGCGTCTCAACGCGCTCCCCCACAGCTCGACCCATTCCAAGACCACCATGACCCGCCCCGCCACCGCTGTTGCCTCCGTCGCCGACATCCGCAAGACCTTCCTGGACTTCTTCGCCTCCAAGGGCCACTCGGTCGTGCCTTCCAGCGGCCTGGTGCCGGGCAACGACCCGACGCTGATGTTCACCAACTCGGGCATGGTGCAGTTCAAGGATGTGTTCCTTGGCACCGACAAACGGCCCTATGTGCGCGCAGCCTCGGTGCAGGCCTGCCTGCGCGCCGGCGGCAAGCACAACGACCTGGAAAATGTGGGCTACACCGCGCGCCACCACACCTTCTTCGAGATGCTGGGCAACTGGTCGTTTGGCGACTACTTCAAGCGCGAGTCGCTGCACTGGGCCTGGGAATTGTTGACCGAGGTTTACAAGCTGCCCAAGGAGCGGCTGCTGGCCACGGTGTACGAAGAGGACGATGAGGCTTACGACATCTGGACCAAGGAAATCGGCTTGCCACCCGAGCGCGTGATCCGCATTGGCGACAACAAAGGCGGGCGCTACAAGAGCGACAACTTCTGGATGATGGCCGACACCGGCCCTTGCGGCCCGTGCTCCGAAATCTTCTACGACCACGGCGACCACATTCCCGGTGGCCCGCCCGGCAGCCCTGATGAAGACGGCGACCGCTTCATCGAGATCTGGAACAACGTGTTCATGCAGTTCGACATGCAGGAAGACGGCTCGACGCGGCCGCTGCCTGCGCCCTGTGTGGACACCGGCATGGGCCTGGAGCGGCTGGCCGCGATCTTGCAGCATGTGCACAGCAACTACGAGATCGACATTTTTGACGCGTTGATCAAAGCCGCCGCGCGCGAAACCGGTTGTGAAGACCTCGCGAATCCGTCATTGAAAGTGATCGCCGACCACATCCGCGCCACCGCGTTTCTGGTGAGCGACGGCGTGATCCCGAGCAACGAAGGCCGCGGCTATGTGCAGCGCCGCATCATCCGCCGCGCCATTCGGCATGGGTACAAGCTGGGCAAGAAGACGCCGTTTTTCCACAAGCTGGTGGGCGATCTGGTGAAGCTGATGGGTGAGGCATATCCGAGTTTGGCAAGCCAGGAGCAGCGCATTACCGAGGTGCTCAAGACCGAGGAAGAGCGGTTTTTTGAGACGCTGGCTACGGGCATGGAAATTCTTGATGGTGCCCTGGCCGGTGGTGTGCAGCAGCTGCCGGGCGACGTCGCTTTCAAGTTGCACGACACCTACGGTTTTCCGCTCGATCTGAGCGCCGATGTGTGCCGCGAGCGCGGCTTGTCGGTCGATGAAGTCGGCTTCCACGCTGCGATGCAAAAACAGAAAGCCGCCGGCCGTGCAGCCGGTAAATTCAAGATGGACAAGACGTTGGAGTACGTCGGAGCGGGCAACGAATTTGTGGGCTACGACAAGCTTGAAGCGCCTGCAAAAATCGTTGCGCTGTACCTGGAAGGCATGGCTGTGGCCGAGCTGAAGGCCGGGCAGCAGGGCATCGTTGTGCTTGACGCTACGCCGTTCTACGCGGAAAGCGGTGGCCAAGTGGGCGACGAAGGTGCAATCAATACGCCATCGGCCCGATTCGCAGTGGGTGACACGCAAAAAATCAAAGCCGACGTGTTCGGTCACCACGGCACGCTGGAAAGCGGCACGCTGGTGGTGGGCGATGCGGTCACGGCCAGCGTGGATACCGCGCAGCGCGCGGCCACCATGCGCAATCACTCGGTGACCCATCTGATGCACAAGGCCTTGCGCGAAGTGCTGGGCGACCATGTGCAGCAAAAGGGCAGCTTGGTCGACGCCGACAAGACGCGCTTTGACTTTACCCACAACGCCCCGGTGACCGACGCGCAGATTCGCGAGATCGAGCAGCGCGTGAACGCCGAGATCGTCGCCAATGCGGCGACGCAGTCGCGGGTGATGGACATTGAGTCGGCGCAGAAGACCGGGGCGGTGATGCTGTTCGGCGAGAAGTACGGCGAGACGGTGCGCGTGCTCGATATCGGTTCCAGCCGCGAACTCTGCGGCGGCACCCATGTGGCACGCACCGGCGACATCGGCTTTTTCACCATCACCGCCGAAGGCGGCGTGGCCGCCGGCGTGCGGCGCGTCGAGGCTGTCACCGGCCTGAACGCGCTGAACTACGTGCAGGGCATGGAAACCACGCTGGGTGGTGTGGCTGGCACGCTGAAGGTGACCCCACACGAGGTGCCTGCACGCGTGAGCGCCTTGCTGGAGCAGATGCGCGATCTGGAGAAAGAAATGGGCGCGCTCAAAAGCCGTCTGGCTTCGGCTCAAGGCGATGAGTTGGTGGGGCAGGCGGTGGATGTGAAAGGCCTGAAGGTGCTGGCCGTGGCTTTGCCAGGCGCCGACGCCAAAAGCCTGCGCGAAACCATGGACAAGCTGAAAGACAAGCTGAAAACCGCGGTCATCGTGTTGGCGGCTGTGGACGGCAACAAGGTCCAGATCGCCGCGGGCGTGACGGCCGACAGCGTGGGCAAAGTGAAGGCTGGCGAGTTGGTGAACTTCGTCGCGCAGCAGGTGGGCGGCAAAGGCGGCGGCAAGCCCGACATGGCGATGGCCGGCGGTACCGATGCGAGTGGCCTGCCCAAAGCCCTGGCCTCGGTACAGGCCTGGGTGGCCGAGCGTTTGTAAGGCGGTACGGCTTGGGGCTCAATTGGCCTGAAGATTGGGCTTCAGAAGTGTCGGAACAGGTCGATAGATCGAAGTGAGATAAACACCACGCCGTTTGTCCAACCCAAAACCCCCATGTCCCTCGCCATCTCATTCAGTGCCTCCGCCGCAGCCATCGGCACGAGCGGCATGCGCGCAGCCCAAGTCCAGCTGGACACCAGCGCGCACAACGTGGCCAACGGGCAGACGCCCGGATTCCAGCGGCAGCAGGTGCAACAAACCACGCAGCCTGCTGCTGGTGGCGTGAGCACGCAGGTGGGCCGGGAGCCTGTGTCGTTGGTGCAGGGGTCAGACGGTTTCAATCGGCTGGCTGAAGATATGGTTACGCAGCGCGTGAGCCTCTACAGCTTCGCGGCCAACCTGCGCACCGTGCAGACGCAGAACACCATGCTGGGCACCCTGCTGGATGTTCGAGCCTGAACGGTCGCTACCCAGCAGCGGATGGCGCGCAGCGAGCGACGCTGCTCAGAACAGCTTGAAGACGACCTGAAAGACGGTTGCTATCAACAACCGCCACCAGCCCACCAGCGTCCACCCGATCCAACGCCTGGGAACCAAGACCACAAGGGGCTTTGGTGCCTCGCTTCACAAAATCAGTGTCATGCCAGCGTGTTTGGCAGTGCCCGCATCAAACGTCATGGTCTTCTCGCAACCGGCCTGGGACGCTGAACGCTTGATCAGACAATCCACGAAATCGGCTTTGCTGCTGACCAAGACGCGCAGAGCTTACAGAACCTGATCGGTTTGCTCTACGACAAACTGTTTGGTGCGCAGCATCGCGTCCAGTGCCTGCGCGACTTGCTCGCGGTTGAGGTCGCAACAGAAGGACAACAACCACACCGTCTCAACAACCGATACGAGAGAAATGAAACCCCGGTTGGTGCCATCCAGAGCGTCGATCAGGTTGCCAGCCTTGGCGGACTGCTTGGGGTCGTCCTGCATGATGTAGCGCACCAGCACGTTGGTGTCCAGGCCAATCATTTGGCAGACGCTGCACGTGCGGCGATGGCCACATTCATGTCTTCAATCGACACCTTTTTTTGGTCGGCTTGCCAAACATGCCCTTGAGTTCGGTGGCGTTGCGTGTCAGCGCCACACACTCGAAGCGGCCTGGAGCGACCTCGACAAATTCAGCACGGTCGCCTGTGAGGCGTTTTTGCGTCAAGGTAAGTCTGGGTTGACAGCCCGGCAGCGTGCGCAAAAACCGATCTGCTGCCGGGCCAATGCGGGCTAAGACCAGTCCAGCAAGCGCTGGCTCTCGAACCGCCGCGCCTCGCCCGTGACTGGATCGGTGAACGCGATGGCCTTGGCCAACAGGCACAAGGGCGCTTGGAAATTCTCTGGATCGTCCGGCCCATGCAACACGGTTGGGTAGAGCTGATCGCCCACGATGGGCAGGCTCAGAGCGTTCATGTGCACGCGCAGCTGGTGCCGCTTGCCGGTCACAGGCGACAGCGTGTAGCGCGCCCAGGCGCCGCGCACCTCGGTTTGTTCGATTCGCGTTTCGCTGTTGGGCTCGCCTGCGGTCTCCACCATGCTGAAGAAATGCTCTGGATCTTCTTCGATGCGGCTGCACCGCGTGAGCGGGAAGTTCATCTCCGGCCGATGCAGCGCGACGGCTTCGTAGGTCTTGCGCATCGTGCGTTCGCTGAACAGCGCGTGATACGCGCCGCGCTCGCTGGGCTGTACCGCAAACAGCACCAGGCCAGCAGTTTCGCGGTCGATGCGGTGCAGCGGGGCGAGCTGGGGCAGGCCCAGGCGCTGTTGCAGGCGCCACAACAGCGTTTGTCGCACATAGCGCCCGCCTGGGGTGACGGGCAGGAAATGCGGTTTGTCGGCCACCACCAGGTGCGCGTCTTGAAACAGCACGGTTTCCTCAAAGGGAATCGGCGCCTCGTTGGGCACGTCGCGGTAGTAATAAACCCGGGTGCCACCCACATACGGCGCATCGGGCGCCAGTGCCTCACCGTTGTCCGTCAGCACCCGGCCTTGCACCAGCCGCTGCGCCCAGTCCGCGCGCGGGATCGCTGGCATGCGGTGGTGCAAGAAATCCAGCACGGTCGCCCACGGTGGCGTTTTGAGTGGTGGCAAGGTCACGCAGCTGGCCGACACGCCTTGCTGCGCCGGGATCGAAACGGAGTGGGGAGAGCGTGACATGGTGACAAACGCGGCGCGCAAAGCCGGTATTCTGCATTCCAGTTCGACACCACCGCTCACCCCACATGGCACGCTTCAATCTTCATCCCGTCAATGCCGCAACCTCCGCAAGGCGTTCGCGCGTCAGCAGCATCCTGCTGATCGCTTGTGCGCTGGCCTTGCCCGGCTGCGCCGTGTTGGCGGTGGCTGATCTGGCCGCATCAGCGGTGGTGGGTACCGCTGGCCTGGTGGTGGATGCTGCGGTGGGCACGGTCAAAATCGGCGGCAAAGTCATCGGTAAGACGGCCGATGTTGTCTTTGGTAGCGATCCAGCGCCTGCGCCGTAGCGGGCGCGTGGTGTCCGCTGGCCAGATTTATTGACCTATGTGGGTAACTGCGCGCCTGGGTCTTGCCAAGGATTGATCAGCTGCAATCCCAGCCCTTCAAAATCCGCTGTGTTGCGCGTCACCAAGGTCAGGTTGTGTTGCAAGGCTGTGGCTGCCAGCAGACTGTCTGTGGCTGGCAGTGGGCGCCCCGCGCTGCCTTGTAAGCGGCCCCAGCGGTCGACGGTGTCAGCGTCTACCGACAACACCCGGCCCCAAAAATACCGGGGCAGCTCCACCTCCAGCCAGTCCTGCAAAGGTTGCTGGCGCGCAGCATCGTTCAGGCGCTCAATGCCCTTGCGGATTTCGCCCCAGGTCAGCACGCTCAAAAACAGCGACTGGCGCGGCCGCTCGGCAAACCAAGCCACCACACTGGGTTCGGGCTGTTTGCGTCGCAGCTCAGACAACACGTTCGTATCCACCAGATAGCTCACAGCGCCACATCGCGCGTGAGGCTGGGGTCGCGCTCAAACACCACGTCATCTTGGCCGTACAGGGGCGATTGCTGCATGAACGCCACCAGCGAGCCGGCGCCCCCGCTGAGTCGATCAAATTCTTCACGCGAAAGCACCACCGCCACCGGGCGGCCGTGCAGCGTGATCTCTTGCGGGCCGTGGTCTGCTGCCTGTTTCATCAGCTCCGAAAAACGCGCTTTCGCTGCTTGCATTTGCCATGTTTGCATGGTGGATCTCCGCTGCGGTGAAACTCTGACTTGATAGGTCAGAGTGTTAGCACTTGGCCCCAGCCGATCCCCGTTGTTCGCTCCCACGGCACTCACACACGGCGAAACACCAGATCCCACACCCCATGGCCGAGCTTCAGGCCACGGTTTTCGAACTTGGTCAGCGGCCGGTACGCGGGCTTGGGCGCGCAGCCGTGCGGGCCTGGTTCCGCAGCGGTGTTGGCCAGCAGCGGCTCGGCGCCCAATGCGGCAAACATCTGCTCCGCATACGGCTCCCAGTCGGTCGCCAGGTGCAGAACACCGCCGGGCTTGAGGTGGCGCGCCAGCCGGTTCACAAACGGGCTCTGGATCAAGCGGCGTTTGTGGTGGCGGCTCTTGTGCCAGGGATCGGGGAAGAAGATGTGCACGCCGTCCAGGCTGTTCTCACCCAGCATGTGGTCGAGCACCTCGACCGCGTCGTGGCGCAGGATGCGGATGTTCTCGATGCCGCCTTCGCCGATCAGCTTGAGCAGCGCGCCCACGCCAGGCTCGTGCACCTCACAAGCGAGGAAATTGTCTTGCGGGCGCACTTCTGCGATGTGGGCGGTGGCAGTGCCCATGCCGAAGCCGATCTCCAGAAACAACGGCGCGCTGCGGCCAAATACCGCTTCGGCGTCCAGCGGCTGCGGCGCGTAGGCCAGCAGGAACTGCGGACCGAATTGCTCGAACGCGCGCTGCTGCCCGGGCCCGATGCGGCCCGCGCGCAGCACGTAGCTCTTGGTCTGGCGCAAATAGATGCTCTCGTCCGGTTGGGCACGGGGCTCGGCATGGCGGGGGTCGGTCATGGCAAAGGCTCGGTGGAGCAGGGTGGGGCGCCGATTGTAGAAGCCCACTGGGCGGTCCAGCCCGCCAGCGCCTCGGGCAGCGTGCCCGTGGCCGCAGCCAAGCCGAGCACCGCACCCGCGCTGTTCAAGGCGACCAGCGGATCGTTCAACTCAAGCGCCTGGGCGCCGTTTTGCTTGCTCAGCTTCTCGCCGTTGGCGCCCAGCACCAGTGGCGTGTGGTGATGGATGGGCGTGGTCAGATTGAGCGCGCGTTGCAGCAGGATCTGGCGCGGCGTGTTGTCGGCCAAGTCTTCGCCGCGCACCACATGGGTGATGCCCTGGGCCGCGTCGTCGACCACCACAGCGAGCTGGTAGGCCCACAAGCCTTCAGCGCGTTGCAACACGAAGTCGCCCACTTCAGCGGCCACGTCTTGCTGTTGTTCGTCTAGCCGGGCATCGGTCCAGTGCACAGTGGCCTCAACGGGCAGGCGAAAGCGCCAAGCGTGTGCCGTTCGCCCGCGCAGGCCGCCGCGCTCGGGTCGGCAGGTGCCGGGGTAGACAGCAGCGTGGTGGCGCTCGCGACTCACTCCCTGGGCAGTGAGCGCAGCCGCGATGTCTTTGCGCGAACACGCGCAGGGATAAGCCGCACCTTGTGCGATCAGGCGAACGAGTGCGGCTTGGTACAGACCGCCACGCTGCGACTGCCACACCACCGGCTCGTCGCTCACCAGCCCGCAGGCGGCGAGCTGTTGCAGGATGATTTGATCTGCGCTGTGTACGCAGCGCGGCGTGTCTAAGTCTTCGATGCGCAGCAGCCAACTGCCACCGTGGGCGCGCGCATCAAGCCAGCTGGCCAGCGCGGCGACCAGCGAGCCGGCGTGAAGGGGGCCAGTGGGCGAGGGGGCGAAGCGGCCGCGATAGGCGGTCATGCTGCCCCTTTGCGTTTCAACGTCTTTGTTGCTGCAACCCGGCCTTGCCACTGGTGCGGGTCGCTGCTCCCCAAATGGACTGTGGTCCTGCTTTTGAGGCAGCCCGGCGGATGAGTTGGCGCCCTCTCAAGCTGACGACGGCATGGATCGCTTGGAGAAATACCGACTCTGGGCGTCACGCCATCGCCATCGCGAGCGCCAGCTCCAGCCCCGAGACAAACGCATCCTCCACCCGGTGGCCCAAACACCAGTCGCCACACAGGCCGATGCCCAGCTCGGCATCCAGAATGAAGGGCTGGCCCAGCGGGGTCTGCGTTTGGGAGAAGCGCCAGCGGTGTACCGCCGCGTGGGCCGGGGTGGCGCGAATGCCGGTGATCTCGGCAAAGCCTTTGAGCAGCTTGGCCTTGACGCGCTCGGCGTCGTCTTCCAGGTGCTTGGCCGACCAGGCCGCACTGGCCTGCACCGTCCAGCGCTCAATGCGCTCGCGGCCCGGTTTGCTGTTCTCGCGGGCCAGCCAGCTGATGCGGTGGTGCGTGCTGCGTGCTGCATTCCATTGCGGGCCGATGTGGGGCAGGCCGGGTTGCATCGCATTGGGGTAAGCGACCATCAGTGTCCAGCAGGGCGTCACCTGCACCGGCTGCAGCATTTGACGCAGGTGAGGCGCGTGGCCGGAGGCCAGCAACAGGTCGTGTGCCTGCAGGTGGGGTTGCGCCAGCACCACCCTATCAAAGCCACCCACCACCGCTTGACCGCCTGCGCTGTCTTCGGCGCGCAGCTGCCACTGTTCGGGGTTCAACACATCGCGTTCGATGTTGGTGACGCGGGTCTCCATCAGCACACGCGCGCCATGCACGCCGTGCACCTCGGGCTGCAACAGCGGTTGCGCCCAGTGGCTCACCAATGCGTTCATGCCCGGAATGGCCACGAAATGGGGCTCGGTGGGCGGCGGCGCGCTGGCCAGCACCTGGCCAAATTCGTCGAGTACCCGCACCGTGCTGACGCTCCAGGCGCGCACCACGTCTTGCGCGGTCAGCAAGGCCTTGGCAAAGCGCGCATCGCGCACCGTGAAGTACTGCGCGCCATGGTCGAAGCCACCGAACTCGGTGCGCCGGGTTGACATGCGGCCCCCAAAACCGCGGCTTTTCTCGAACAGCGTCACCCGATGGCCCGCCTGCAGCAGCGTTCGCGCGCAGGCAATGCCCGCCATGCCGCCGCCCACCACCGCAATGTGGCGCGCTGTTTTGGGCGCGGGCACCGCGCGCTTGCGGGCGGTGAGGGGAGCAACGGTTTTGCCGCGTTTGGGGGTGGGTTTCATGTGGTGTGCTTGGGGGATGTGGGATGTCGTTTGAATGTAGCAGCCTGCTGGTGCCGTGGCCGCCCGTCGGCGTTGCCTTAGAACTGGTGATGCCGGTCAAGCAAGGCAGCGCGGGTGGTCGGGTTTTGCAACCGGTCCAGCCACCAGCGCAGCGCGCGCCCGGTGTCGCCAGTGGTGCTTTGGGCTCGCCAAGCGATCTGCATCCGCACCACTGGGTTGGGGTTCTGCACCGGTTTGACCACCAGCCGACCGGCTTGGATGTAGGGCTGCGCCAGCGGCAGCGGCAGAAAACCAGCGCCCAGGCCGCGCAGCAGCGCTTCGAGCTTGTAGTGCATGGTGGGCACGGTCAGCAGGTCTTGCCCAGGTGAGAGGTTGTGCGAGACGCCATGCCCGCGCCGAGTCGAGTCCGACACCGCCACCGCGCGGTACCGCGCCCGCTCGGCTTCGCTGAGCGTGTGCGTGACCGCCGCCAGCGGGTGGTGGGGTGCCACCGCGTACACAAACTCCACCGAACCCAAGGGCGCGAAATGGATGTCGGCCTGTGCCACCGTGTCGGCCACTCCGAGCGCCAGATCGGCCTTGCCTTGCAGCAGCGATTCCAGCGTGCCAGACAGCGTCTCCTCGCGCAGCTTCAGGCGGGTGGGGGCGCCTTCGGCATAGAAAGCCTCGCACAGCTCATAGAGCGTGCTGCGCGCCACGATGGTCTCGACCGCGATGGTCAGTTGCGGCTCCCAGCCGGTGGCCACGCGCTTGACGCGCTGCGCCACCGCATCAAGCTCGTCGAGCAGATGCTGCCCCGAACGCAGCAGCTCGGCCCCCGCCGGGGTGAGCTGGGCGCGCCGGCTGCTGCGGTCGAACAGCAGGACATCGAGCGCGTCTTCCACCTGGCGCACCCGGTAGGTGAGCGCGCTGGGCACCATGCCCATCTCGCGTGCGGCAGCCGCCATGCTGCCCAGGCGCGCCACGGCTTCTATCAACCCCAGGTTGTCGGGCGAGAGGGCGGCGCGGGGGCTGGGCATGGTGTTTGGCGGCTTGAACGTTCAAAGGGTTTGAATGGTGCCATCAAAACCCGTCAAACCCAGCAGGGCACAGCAGGTCCACAATTTCCCCAGGCCAGACAACACCGCTGGCACCAATACAAGGAACTCAGCATGCAACGCCTTCGACGCGCCCAAGCCCGCGGCCAAGCCGACCACGGCTGGCTCAAGAGCTTTCATTCGTTTTCGTTCGCCGATTACCACGACCCGGCCTGGATGGGCTGGGGCAACCTGCGGGTGATCAACGAAGACCGCATCTCACCGGGCACCGGTTTTGGCACCCACGGCCACCGCGACATGGAAATCATCAGCTACGTGATGCAGGGCAATCTGGCGCACCAAGACAGCATGGGCAACGTCAAAGGCATTCCGCCCGGCGATGTGCAGCGCATGAGCGCGGGCAGCGGCGTGCGCCACAGCGAGTTCAACCACGCGCCCAACCAGACCACCCATTTCCTGCAGATCTGGATCGAGCCGAACCAGCGCGGCGTGGCGCCGGGCTACCAGCAAAAATCGTTTGCCGACGAGGCAAAGCAAGGGCGCCTGTGCTTGGTGGCCTCAGGCGATGGTGCGCAAGGCTCGGTGAGCCTGCACGCCGATGCCCGGCTGTACGCCGGCCTGTTCAATGGCGCCGAGTGCGCGGCACTCGATCTGGACCCAGCTCGCAAGACCTATGTGCATTTGGTGCGCGGCGCGCTCACGGTGAACGGGGAAACCCTGCAAACCGGCGATGCGCTGGCACTCTCGGACGAATCGCGCTTGGAACTGGTTGGCGGCGATCAGGCCGAGGTGCTGGTGTTCGACTTGGCCGCCTGACAATCGCGTTCTTCACCCTCTTTTTTTCTTAACCTCGCACTGTCTCGGCAGGCATTTTTGGAGCTTTTTTATGGCGAACGTGGTGGTGGTTTTTCATTCGGGCTATGGCCACACGCAGCGCATGGCGCAATCGGTGGCCGATGGCGCAGGCGCCGAGCTGCTGGCGATCGATGCCGAGGGCAATCTGCCCGAAGGCGGCTGGGACACGCTGGCCGCGGCCGACGCGATCATCATGGGCAGCCCGACCTACATGGGCTCGGTGAGCTGGCAATTCAAGAAGTTTGCCGATGCGTCCAGCAAGCCCTGGTTCAGCCAGCAGTGGAAAGACAAGGTCTTCGCTGGTTTCACCAACAGCGCCTCCATGAATGGCGACAAAGTGTCCACTTTGCACTACCTGTTCACCCTGGCCATGCAGCACAGCGGCGTCTGGGTCGGCACCGGACTCATGCCCAGCAACAGCAAGGCTGCGCAGCGCAACGACGTGAACTACCTGGGTTCCTTCGGCGGCGCCATGGCACAAAGCCCGTCGGACGCGGGCGCCCACGAGATGCTGCCGGGCGATCTGGAAACCGCGCGCCTGTTCGGTGAGCGGGTGGCTGAGGTGACGGTGAAGTTCAAAGGCTGATCGCTCGCCAGCGCTCCGCGCAGCACTAAAGCGTGGGGGCTGGCAAAAACAACGGGCCAGCCGCCGGGTCGCCCCAAGGCAGGCCCAGCCCCCTCGGGGGGCAGCGACCCGCGCAGCGGTGGAGTCAGTAACATTCCGACATGAAGATCATCAGCATCCTCCCCTGGCCAGACTGGCTTGCGCTGTTCTGCTTTCTCGCTTTGTGGATCGGTTACGCCTGGTTTGCCCGGGTGTGGGGGAAGAAAAAGGGCTCGCTGATCCACACCACCAACCGCTACCGGCGCTACTGGATGCGCCAGGCCGCCATGCGAGACCCCCGCATGGTCGACGGGCTGATCAACCAAACGCTTTCCAGCACACCCGCATTTTTTTCTTCTACTTCCATCCTGGTCATCGGTGGGTTGTTTGCGCTGCTGGGCACGACCGACAAGGCAGCCGAGCTCATGAGCGAGATTCCGTTTGCCCAGCCCACGACGCTGGTGGTTTTTGAGTTCAAGGTGTTGGTGCTGGTGGGCATCTTCGTTTATGCGTTTTTCCGTTTCTCGTGGTGCATGCGCCAGTACACCTTCGTGGCGCTGGTGATCGGGGCCATGCCGCCACCCCAAGACTTTGCTTCGGGCAAGTTCGATCAGCGTCTGTACGCCGATCGCGCAGGCGCCATGGTGGGCGCGGCGGCCGAAAGCTTCAACGACGGTCTGCGGGCCTACTATTTCTCGTTTGCTGCCATCGCCTGGTTCTTCTCGCCGCTGGCCATGGTCGTGGCCACCGGGGTGGTGGCCACGATTCTTTACAGCCGCGAGTTCCACTCGGATGTGCTGAAAATTCTTCGCGATGACGAAAGCGTTCCGCCCTGACCCAAGCGTCTCAGACTTCTAAAATGGGCGCATGTTTATTCACTTGCGCCTGCACACCGAGTTCTCCGTCGTCGACGGCACCAACCGCATCGACGAGGTGGTGGCCGCCACCGCCGCCAATGCCCAGCCCGCGCTGGCCATTACCGACCTGAACAACCTGTTTGGCGCGATCAAGTTCTACAAGGCCGCGCGCAGCGTCGGCGTCAAGCCGCTGCTGGGGGCTGAGGTGACGCTGCAAGGCTTTGCTGAAATCACGCCGGGCGCCATGCCCGGCAGCCACCAGCCGCCCGCGCCACGGGTGGTGTTGCTGGTGCAAGACAAGCAGGGCTATCTGAATTTGAGCGAGTTGCTGGCCCGCGCCTGGACGCGCAACGACGGGCGCGGCGGAGCGGTGATCCAGCGCGAGTGGCTGACCGAGCTCAGCGATGGGCTGATCTTGCTGGCGGGTGCGCAGGCCGGGCCGGTGGGTCAGGCTCTGTTGCAGGGCGACGCGCCCCGCGCCGACGACATCGCTTTGCAACTCGCCGGGGTGTTTCCTCAGCGCTTTTACGTCGAGTTGCAGCGTGCCGGCCGAGCCGACGACGAGCGCCATGTGGTGGCCGCTGTGCAACTGGCCGCGCGTTTGCAGCTGCCGGTGGTCGCCTCGCACCCGGTGCAGTTTCTGGCGGAAGACGACTACGAGGCGCACGAGGCGCGCGTCTGCATCGCCGACGGCGAAATCCTGGGCAACCGCCGACGGGTTCGCCGCTTCACCCGCGAGCAGTACTTCAAAAGCGCCGAGCAGATGGCCGCGCTGTTTGCCGATGTGCCCTCGGCTGTCGCCAACACGCTGGAGATCGCCAAGCGCTGCAACCTGAGCCTGGTGCTGGGCAAGCCGCAGCTGCCCGACTTTCCCACGCCGGTGGTCGACGGCGTGGCCATGCCGATGGCGGATTTTTTCCGGCAGTCGTCGTTTGAAGGGCTGGAAGAGCGCTTGGTGCACCTCTACCCCAACGTGGCCAAGCGCGCCGCTGAGCGGGCTCGCTATGTGGAGCGGCTGGAGTTCGAAATCAACACGATTCTGGGCATGGGGTTTCCCGGCTACTTTTTGATCGTGGGCGATTTCATCAACTGGGCCAAGAAAAACGGCTGCCCGGTGGGCCCGGGCCGGGGCTCGGGCGCTGGCTCGCTGGTGGCTTACTCGCTCAAGATCACCGATCTGGATCCGCTGCAATACAACCTGTTGTTTGAGCGGTTCCTGAACCCGGAGCGGGTGTCGATGCCCGACTTCGACATCGATTTCTGTCAGACCAACCGCGACCGGGTGATCGACTACGTCAAGGACAAATACGGCAAAAACGCGGTGAGCCAGATCGCCACCTTCGGCACGCTGGCCGCGCGCGCCGCGATCCGCGACGTGGGCCGCGTGCTCGATTTCTCCTACGGGTTTTGCGACAGCATTTCTAAGCTGATCCCCAACAAGCCCGGCATGTCGGTCACATTACAGTACCCGCCAGTGCCCAAAAAAGAGGGCGACAAAAACAACTACGCGATCGAGATGGAGCCGTTGCTGGCCGAGCGGCTGCGCAAGGAAGACGATGTCAAAACGCTGATCGAGCTGGCGCAAAAGCTGGAGGGCATGACGCGCAACATCGGCATGCACGCCGGTGGCGTGCTGATCGCGCCGGGCAAGCTGACCGACTTTTGCCCGCTGTACGCGCAGCCGGGGAGCGAATCGGCGGTGAGCCAGTACGACAAAGATGACGTGGAGGCGGTCGGCCTGGTGAAGTTCGACTTCTTGGGCCTGGCCACGCTGACCATTTTGGAGATCGCGCGCGAGTTCATCGCGCAACGCCACCCGGGGAAGGAAAACTTCTGTTTTGAAGATGTGCCGCTGGACGACGCCCGGGTGTATGCGCTGTTCTCGCGCGGGCAGACCGAGTCTGTGTTTCAGTTTGAGAGCCGCGGCATGCAGGGCATGCTCAAAGACGCCAAGCCCAGCCGCCTCGAAGACCTGATCGCGCTCAACGCGCTCTACCGCCCGGGTCCGATGGACCTGATCCCGAGCTTCGTGGCGCGCAAGCACGGGCGTGAGGTGATCGAGTACCCGCACCCGCTGGTGGCCGAGATGCTGAGCGAGACCTACGGGATCATGGTCTACCAAGAGCAGGTGATGCAGACCGCGCAGATCTTGGGCGGCTACTCGCTGGGCGGCGCCGACATGCTGCGCCGCGCCATGGGCAAAAAAGACGCGAAGGAAATGGCCAAGCAACGGGCTGTCTTTCGCGCTGGCGCGTCCAAGAATGCGATCGACGAGACCAAGGCCGACGAAATCTTCGACCTGATGGAGAAGTTCGCCGGCTACGGCTTCAACAAGTCGCACGCTGCTGCCTACTCGCTGTTGGCGTACCACACCGGCTGGCTCAAGGTGCATTACACCGCCGAGTTTTTCTGCGCCAACATGACGGTGGAGATGGACGACACCGACAAGCTCAAGGCTTTGTTTGAAGACGCGCTGAAGATGGGCATGGTGTTCGAGGCGCCCGATGTCAACCGCAGCTTTCACCGCTTCCAGCCCATCACCGACAAAGCCATCCGCTACGGCCTGGGCGCCATCAAGGGCACTGGCCAGCAAGCCATCGATGCCATCGTGGCTGCGCGCGAAGGGCGCGGCGATGGCCCCAACGGCGGTGAGGCGGGTCCTTTCACCAGCCTGTTCGATTTCTGCCGCCGGGTGGACCGCGCCCGGCTGAACAAGCGCACGGTGGAGGCGCTGATCAAAGCCGGCGCTTTTGATCTGCTGCACCAGAACCGCGCCGAGGTGATGGCCTCGGTGGAACGGGCCTTCGACTTCGCCGCTGCGCAGCAAGCCAACGCCAACCAGGGCGGTTTGTTCGACATGATGGGCGGCGACGACACCGGCTCCAGCACGCAAGAGCCCGAGCTGGTGGCTGCTGCGCCCTGGGGCGTGAAAGAACTGCTCACGCTGGAAAAAACCGCGATCGGTTTCTATTTCTCAGGCCACCTGTTTGACGAGGTGGCGCCCGAGGTGCGGCGCTTCGCCCGCACCGCCATGGGCGATGTGACAGAGAGCCGCGACCCGGTGATCTTGGCTGGCATCGTGTCCGATCTGCGCATGATCAACGGCCAGCGCGGCAAGGTCGCCATCTTCCGGCTCGACGACAAGACCGGCTCGCCCGAGGTGTCGGTGGACGAGCACCTGATCAACCAGCACCGCGCGCTGTTGAAAGACGACGAGCTGCTGATCGTGCAGGCCACCGCCCAGCCCGATCGTTTCTCGGGCGGGCTGCGCATCAAGGTGCAGGCGATCTGGGACCTGGCGGCTGCGCGCTGCCGCTTCGGCAAGTACCTGCGGGTGGCAGTGAACGGCCATGCGCCAGCGATTGCAGAACTGGTGCGCGAGTTTCCGCCCAAACGCGAGGTAACCGAGCAGGGCGAGCTGTTGCGCGGCCTACCGGTTCGCTTGTCGCTGCTGCGCGATGGCGCGCAATGCGAGCTGCAGCTCGACGACCGGGCGCTGTTTTTCCCCACCGATGCCGCGCTGGCCAGCTGGATGGCGCAAGCCCACGAGCAGCAGGTGGAGGTGGTGTTCGACTAACGGCTTGCATTGCAGGGGCGGTTTGGATATTATTACAACCGTTATAACTTTTTAGGGCCTCCCATGCACACCCTCAAACTCACCCAGATCGGCAACTCCGTGGGCGTGATCCTGCCCAAGGAAGCCTTGTCGCGGCTTCGCTTGGAAAAGGGCCAGACTGTGTTTCTCACCGAAACGCCAGACGGTTTGGTGCTTACGCCTTACGACCCTGCCCTTGAAGACCAAATTCAAGCTGGGCGTGCGTTCATGCGCGACTTCCGCGATACCTTTCACCAGCTCGCCAAATGAGCTGGGTTTGGGTCAGCAAAGAGGCCCTGCTGCTGTTGCACGACGAGAGCCTGAGCGAGCATGGAGGGCGAGCCGGTTTACGCGATGCGGGGCTGTTGGACTCTGCGCTCAATCGACCGCTCAACCTGCTCGCTTACGGTGAACCCGACTTCGCTGATCTGGCCGCGAGCTACGCTGTTGGATTGGCAAAAAACCATGCCTTTGTGGATGGCAACAAGCGAGCTGCCTTCTTGGCAGTGGGCTTGTTTCTGTACCTCAATGGCTACCGTCTGCGAGCCACCCAGGCCGACGCAACATTGACCATGCTCGCGGTGGCCAGCGGCGACACCACCGAAGCCGCGTTCGCCGCTTGGCTGCGCCAACACGCGCAAGCCAACGGCTGACTCTGGTACCCCAGCGCGGACAAGCTCAATCTTGCGGACGCAGCACCACGATCATCGGTGAGGGCACCTTGCCGTCGGTGTCGCGGGGCAGCGAGCCGGTGCGGTCAATCGCGCGCAGTGCTGCCTCGTCCCACGCCGGGTTGCCGCTGCTCTTGACCAAGCGGCGGCTGGTGATGGTGCCGTCGGGCTGGGTGCGCACCTCGATCTCTGCCACCGGGTTCCCACTGATTGCATCGGCAAACACCACATTGGGTCTGATGCGCGCCACCAAGCGCGAGATGTAGCCCGGCGATGGGCCGCTGGCTTTCTGGACCGATCCGGTGGCTTGTGGCCCGCCGGTGGCACCCGCTTGACCCATGATGCGGCGCATCTGATCGTCTCGCGCCTTGACGGCGGCAGCGGCTTCAAGCTGCTCCTGCGCTTCTTGCTCCTTCTCGGCTTTTAGTTCGGCTGCCTTCTTCTCCGCCGCAATTTTTTCAGCCTGCAGCTTCTCGGCCTGCTGTTTTTTCTCAAGCGCCACTTTGTCTGCAGCAGCCTTATTTGCTACAGCCTTGTCCGCTGCAACCTTTTCGGAGAGGGCCTTCTCGGCATTCGCTTTTAGAACAGCAGCCTTCTCAGCAGCCGCCTTGCGGGCTGCCTCTTGACGCAGCTGCGTCAGACGTTTTTCGTCCTCCGCTTGCTTCTTGGCCTGCTCGGTGGCGATGTCAGCCTGGGTGGGCGAGGGGGCCGGCGGTGGTGCAGGTGCCGGTGGTGGTGCCGGTTTGGGAGCGGGCGGCTCTGGTTTTGGTGCTAGCTTGGGCGCTGGTTTTGGGATTGGTTTGGGTGCCGGGGCAGGGGGTGGTGGCGGTTCAACAGCGCGCGGCGCGGCCGCCTTCGGCAGCGCCGACCAAAGCTCGGCTTCAAACACAGCGGGCGTGGCGTCGCGCTTCCAGCTCACGCCCCAGGTGAGCGCCGCGATCAGCAGCGCGTGCACCACCAGTGCCAGCCCAATCGGGCCGCCCCAGCGCCCTTGGCGCGGTGGCTTCAGATCGGGCCGCTCCGACTCGCTCAGACGCGAGGGAAAAACCGAAGGGTGGAGCACGCTGCTGGTCACGCTGTCATCAGAGGTTCATGGACTGGTTTGCACGGCCAAACCCACACGGGCTACACCGGCGCGCTGCAAGGTGTCCATCACCTTCACCACGGTTTCATACTGCACATTTTTGTCGGCGCTGATCACCACCGGCGTGCTCTCGGCACCCGCTGTACCGTTGCCTTGCAGCTCGCGCACGCTGGCCACCAGCCGGTTCATCGGCACCGAGGGCGCCTCGCCTGTGGCGTTGCCCAGCTTCACCTGCACCTGCTCGTCGCGGTTGATGACGATCTGCACAAAAACATCGGGCTGGCGCCCCGCCTGACCCACGCTGGGCAGGGCAATCTGGCTCGGCGTGATCAGTGGCGCGGTCACCATGAAAATAATGAGCAGTACCAGCATCACGTCGATGAACGGCACCATGTTGATTTCGCTGATGGTGCGCCGACGCCCCCGGCCGCGTTGAGCTGTTGAAGCCACGTCAGGTCTCCTGAATCATTTTTCGCTCGCCCCTTGCTGACCCACATTGCGCTGCAAGATGTTGGAGAACTCTTCCATGAAAGTCTCCATCGCGTTGGCCACGCGGTCGATGTCGTGGGCAAAGCGGTTGTAGGCCACCACCGCCGGAATAGCGGCAAACAGGCCAATCGCGGTCGCCACCAGCGCCTCTGCAATGCCGGGTGCTACAGCAGCCAGCGTCACCTGAACCAGCGAGGCCAGGCCGGTGAACGCGTGCATGATGCCCCAGACCGTTCCGAACAAGCCCACATACGGCGCTACCGAACCCACCGTGCCCAGGAACGACAGGTTGGTTTCCAGCGCGTCGAGCTCGCGCTGGAAGCTGGCGCGCATGGCGCGGCGCGCGCCGTCGAGCAGAGCACCGTTGTCGGTGATGCGGCGCTCGCGCAGTTTTTGGTATTCGCGCATGCCACTGGCAAAAATGCGCTCCATCGGGCCGCCATGGCGCGCGCTCTGGGCAGCAGCCAGGTACAGCTCGTTCAGGTTGGTGCCCGACCAGAACTCGCGCTCGAACGCCTCGTTGTGCGCCCGCACGCGGCGAATGGCAAATACCTTGCGGAAGATCGCAGTCCAGCTGACCACCGACACCACCACCAGCAGCAATACCACTGCCTGAACCACCCAACTCGCGTTGAGCATCAGTTGAACAATCGACAAGTCTTGGGTCATGGAACGATCGGAGGCCAGATAGGTGAAAAGGTTTCGCGGCGTCAGCCGCTGTTTGCCAGCAAGGCGAGCAGCTCGGCGGGAATGCGCTGGGGCCGCAGGCGGGATGCGTCCACCCAGCCCACGCGGATGCGGCCTTCACACAGCAGTGTGGGCGCAGCATCAGCCTGTGTCGGTGGTAGCAGCACCTGTTGTTCGATTGTGAGCGAGGCACGGCCAGCCTCCAGAAGGCGGGCGGTAACCAAAAGCAAGTCGTCGAGCCGCGCTGGGCGCAGATAACGCAGGTCGCTGTGGGTGACCACAAACAGGCCTGCACCCTGCTCACGCAGCCGCTGCTGCTCCAGGCCGAGAGAACGAAGCCACTCGGTGCGCGCGCGCTCAAAAAACTTGAGGTAATTGGCATAGAAAACGATGCCGCCAGCGTCGGTGTCTTCCCAGTACACGCGCACTGGCCAGGTGAATGCGGTTCCCAAGCTCCCGCGTGGTTCGCTGCCCTCCGAAGGGGCTTGCTCTGCCTTGAATCGGCCCAGTGACGGGGTCGTCACCCCTGCCTTCAAATCGCCTGCTCCAGCCGTTGCACCGCTTCGCGCAATTGCGCCATCGAGTTGGCAGTAGAAAACCGCAGGTAGTCGCCAGGTGCAGCGAAGCCAAAATCGCGCCCGGGCGTGGTGGCCAGCTGGCAGCGCCGCATCAGCTCGAAGGCCAGCGCCCAGCTGCCGCCCTGATCGGGCTGCGCGCCAGCGGGCGCAATGCCCAAGCGCTCGCACAGGCCGCGCACGTCGGCCCAGGCGTAGAACGCGCCGTCAGGCATTACCGGCACCGAGAGACCCAAGCGGTTGAGTTCGGGGATGAAGTAGTCGCGGCGGGCTTTGAATTCGGCGCGGCGTCGCTCGTATTCAGCCAAGCTCTCCGGCTCGAAGCAGGCGAGTGCGGCGTGTTGTGCGATCGTGTTGGCGCAGATGAACAGGTTTTGCGCCAGCCGCTCCACCACCGGCACCAGCGCGGGCGGCAGCACCAGCCAGCCCAGGCGCCAGCCGGTCATATTGAAGTATTTCGAGAAGCTGTTGATGCTGATGACCTGCTCGCCCAACCCGTCGGGCAGGCCGAGCGCACTGTGGCCGTATTCGGCCTCGTAGCTCAGCCCGAGGTAAATCTCGTCGATCATCGTCACGCCACCGCGCTCGCGAACCGTGCGGGCGATGCGCTCCAGCTCGTCGCGCGCCAAGCTGGTGCCGGTGGGGTTCGACGGTGAGGCCAGCAACACGCCGCGCGTGGCTGGCCCCCAAGCCGCTTCCACCTGCGCCGCGCTCAGCTGAAACCGCTGCGCTGGCCCACTGGGCAACAGCACCGCGCGCCCCTCGGCGGCTTGCACAAACTGCCGGTTGCAGGGATAGCTGGGGTCGGGCATCAGCACCTCGTCGCCCGCATCGATCAGCGCCAAGCAAGCGAGTTGCAGCGCAGCCGATGCGCCAGCGGTGATGACGATGCGCGCCGGGTCGATGTCGAGCGCAAAGCGCTGCGCGTACCAGCCGCTGATGGCCTCGCGCAAAGCGGGCAGACCGGTGGCTTGGGTGTATTGGCTGCGTCCATCGCGAATGGCGCGTTCGGCGGCGGCCTGCACCAGCGGCGGCGCGGTGAAATCGGGCTCGCCGATGTTGAGGTAAATCATCGGCCGCTGGCCAGGCGCGCTGGCTGCTGCCATTTCGGCTGCGGCCTTGGCCAGCTCCATCACGTAAAAAGGTTCGACGCGCTGGGCGCGCTGGGCGATCCTCATGGAGCGCTTATGCGCCGCTGGGCCGTGGCTTGCGGCCCACCGGTGCGCCAGCGCCCGCTGCCACTTCCATCGCGCGCAACTGGCCAGCCAGCCCGTGCAACACACCGTTCACATACTTGTGGCCGTCGGTGCCACCGAAGGCTTTGGCCAGCTCAATGCATTCGTTGAGCACCACGCGCCAAGGCACGTCGAGGCAGCGTTGAAATTCGTAGGCGCCGATCCACAGAATCCCGCGCTCAATGGGCGAGAGCTCGACCAGCGGGCGATCCAGCAGCGGGGTGATCAGCGCATCTAACGCGCTGGCTTGTTCGATGCAGCCATGCAGCAGAGCGTCGAAATGCACGCTGTCGGCTTTGTGAAAACCCGCCAGGTCGCGGGTAAACAGGTCGATGTCCTCAGGCGTGTTGCGGCCCACCAAGTGCTGGTAGAGCGCTTGCAGCGCGAATTCACGCGCGCGGGTGCGGGCCGATTTGTCGGCCGCCTTGCGGGGCTTGGCAGCAGCGGGTGCAGGCGTGTTGGGTGTGGTGTCGGTATCGGTCATGGTCTCAGTCATGGTCAGCCAATCTGCTCCAGCAGGTGCGCCATCTCCACCGCCACCCGCGCGGCATCGCGCCCTTTGTCTTCTTGGCGCGCGATGGCTTGGGCTTCGTTTTCTACCGTCAGAATAGCGTTGGCGATCGGCATCTGATAGTCCAGCGCCAAGCGAGTGACACCCGCGCCCGACTCGTTGGCTACCAGCTCGAAATGGTAGGTTTCGCCGCGAATGATGCAACCCAGCGCGATCAGCGCGTCGAACTCGTCGCGCTCGGCCAGTGCTTGCAAGGCCAGCGGCACTTCCAGCGCGCCCGGTACGGTGACGCGGGTGATGTGTTTGTCTGTCACGCCCAGCGCCAGCAGCTCGGCGTGGCAGGCCTGAAACAGGGCGTTGGTGATGGTTTCGTTGAAGCGGGCCTGCACGATACCGATGGCGAGTTTTTTGCCGTCAAGTGAAGGAGCCGCGCCTTTGTCTGCGCCGAACATGGTCAATTCCGTTCTGTGGTGGTTGCTGTCGTTCAGGCACTGCGGCCGAGGTAGCCGGTGATTTCCAGGCCGTAGCCGATCATGCTGGGCATGCGCCGCGGCGTGCCCATAAGCTGCATTTTGTGCACGCCGCACTCCCGCAAAATCTGCGCGCCCACGCCGTAGGTGCGCAGGTCCATGCGGCCGCGCACAGGTGCTTGGGCCGAGCGCGCGGTGCCTTCGAACTGCGCCAGCAGTTGCTCTGCCGTTTCGCCGCAGTTGAGCAACACCGCGACACCGGCGCCGGCCTCGCTGATGTGGCGAAGGCTGGCCTCCAGGCTCCAGCTGTGCATGGAGCGGCCGACCTCCAGCGCGTCCAATACCGACAGCGGCTCGTGAACCCGCACCGCCACCGTGTCGCTGGCCGTCCATTGGCCCTTCACCAGCGCCAAGTGAAGCGCGCCGCTCGGTTTATCGCGGAAGGCGGTTGCAGTGAATTCACCAAACGCGGTTTGCAGCGGACGCGAGCCGAGCTGGGTGACAAGCGACTCGGTGCGGCTGCGGTACTCGATCAGGTCTGCGATGGTGCCAATCTTCAGCCCGTGCTCGGCAGCAAAAATTTGCAGATCGGGCAGGCGCGCCATGGTGCCGTCGTCTTTCATGATCTCGCAAATCACCGAACTCGGCGAACAACCGGCCATGGCCGCGAGATCGCAACCCGCTTCGGTATGACCAGCGCGCATCAGCACGCCGCCGTCCACCGCCTGCAAGGGAAAAATGTGACCCGGTTGCACCAGATCGTCTGGCCCGGCGTTGCTCGCCACCGCTGCCTGTACCGTGCGCGAGCGGTCGGCGGCTGAGATGCCAGTGGTCACGCCTTCGGCAGCCTCGATCGACACGGTGAAAGCCGTGCCTTTTTTGTCACCGTTGCGCGCCACCATGGGCGGCAAATGCAGCTGCTCGCAGCGCTCGCGGGTGAGCGTGAGGCAGATCAGGCCGCGACCGAAGCGCGCCATGAAGTTGATGGCTTCGGGCGTCACATGGTCGCCAGCGAGCACCAAGTCGCCCTCGTTTTCGCGGTCTTCTTCATCAACCAAGATCACGATGCGACCCGCGCGCATGTCGGCCACGATGTCTTCGACTGGGGAGATGGCGACCGGCGCCAGGTGAACCGTTGCCAAGGTGTTGGGGGCGTTCATGCAGCAGACTTTTGAGCAGAGGTTGAGATGGGGTTTTGCGACGGCTGGAGCATGCGCTCCACATAGCGGGCCACGGTGTCGATTTCCAGATTCACGAGGGTGCCCGCCGCGACCATTCCCAGCGCGGTGTTGTCCACCGTGTGGGGAATGATGTTGATGCTGAACTCGCATCCCGTAGCGCTGTCTTCTACCCGGTTTACGGTGAGGCTCACGCCGTTGACCGTGATCGAGCCCTTGTAAGCCAGGTATTTGCCGAGCTCGGGCGGCGCCATCACGCGCAGCTCCCAACTCTCGCCCACCTGCTCGAAGTGGGTCACGCGGCCGGTGCCGTCCACATGGCCCGAGACAATATGGCCGCCCAAGCGGTCGTTAGCGCGCAGCGCCTTCTCCAGATTGAGGCGGTGCCCAATTTCGGCCAGGCCGGTGGTGCGGGCCAGCGATTCGGCGGAGATGTCGATGGTGAATTGGCGCTGAGGCAACTCAAGCGAGGTGACCGTCATGCAAGCGCCATTGATCGCGATGCTGTCGCCCAAGCCAACGTCGTCAAGGTAGCCGGGCGGCGCCTCGATGTGCAAACGCTTGCCGTGGTGGGAAGAACTGCCGAGGGCGTGGAGGGCGGCGATGCGCCCCACGCCGGTGATGATGCCTGTGAACATCATGCTATTTTCGCAGGGTTTGCGCGGCCCTTCCGAGTCTGGGCGGGCCTGCGTTTCGGAGTCGGGGGATTTCAGCCGGCCAAAAACGCGTCGCGGCCCGCCACCCTGGCCACGATGCGCAGGTCTTCCCCCACCCGTTCCACCGATTGGTAGGCGAGCTGAACGCCATCGGCCAACGACGCCAAAGGCCCAAAGCCGGCCATTCCCTGGCCGATGCCGAGCAGGCGCGGCGCCAGATACAGCAGGCATTCGTCCAACAGCCCTTCGCGTATGAACGAGCCGTTGAGCTTGTGGCCGGCTTCCAGGTGCAGCTCGTTGACCTCGCGCCGCGCCAGATCGCGCAGCATCGCGGGCAAGTCCACCTTGCGCTGCCCCATCCCGGCGTCCGGGCCCGAACCCAAGCCGGGCAGGGCGATCACGGTGGCGCCGCGTGCTTCCAGCGCCTGGCGGCGGGCTGCGTCGCCGCTCGCGGTGTAAATCCAGATCTGGCGGGCCAAGCCCTGAGCAGGTGGAGTGAAAAGGCGGGCGGTGGGTGGTGTTTCCAGCCGGCTGTCCACGATCACCAGATGCGGCTGCCTGGGCACCGGCAGCTCGCGCACATCGAGCATCGGGTTGTCTGCCAGCACGGTGCCAATGCCGGTCAACACCGCACAAGCCCGCGCCCGCCAAGCATGGCCGTCGGCGCGGGCAGCCGGCCCGGTGATCCACTGGCTGGCGCCGTTGGCCAGCGCCGAGGTGCCGTCCAGCGACGCCGCCATCTTCATCCGCACCCAGGGCGTGCCGCGGATCATGCGGCTGAAGAAACCGATGTTGAGTTCGCGGGAGGCGCGGGACGGTTCGCTGTCAGGGGGCAGCAGCTCCACCTCGATGCCGGCGGCCCTGAGGCGCTCCAAGCCTTGCCCGGCAACTTTGGGGTTCGGGTCCAGTGTCGCGACCACGATCTTGGCGATGCCGGCCGCTATCAGCGCGTCGCAGCAAGGCGGCGTGCGGCCGTGGTGGGAGCAGGGTTCTAGGGTGACGTAGACGGTGGCGTCTTTCACATCTTTGCCCTGCTTGGATGCAGAGCGCAGAGCCATGATTTCTGCGTGAGCACCGCCCACTTGCTGCGTATGACCGACCGCGAGGACCTCACCCTCAGCGAACAGCACGCAGCCCACGGCTGGATTAGGCATACAGCTAAGTCGCGCGTGTTCACTGGCGCGAAATGCGACCCGGAGGGGATCAGTCGGACCAGAAGCTTCATCAATTGGGGGGTTGTGCCTTTCAAAAGTACTCACATAGACTCCATATAAGGGATGGGTGTGCTTTGAAGCATTCTTTCAAAGGGGTGTCTTTACGGAAGGCAAGCCTAAAGACTTTAAGTGCTCGGAGGTGTGTATGCACGACAAAAAGCTGCGAGGCTTGACTGCGGTTGAGCTTATGGTTGTGTTGGCAATCTTGGCCATTCTGGTTTCGTTGGCCACGCCAGCGTGGCAGAGCTTCATGGCGCGACAAAAGAGGGACGTTTTGGCAAGCCAGTTGACGGCGCATCTCGCACTTGCCCGCAGCATGGCCATCAGCCGTGGTCGATCGGTCGCGCTCTCTACCCTAGGTGATGGATGGCACTCAGGTTGGCGAGTCCACTTGGAAATGCAGCGCAATGGAAAATGGGATTTTGGCGAGCCTGTGTTGGCAAATCACACGGGTGACACACAGGCCCGCATGGTAGGAAATGGCCCTTTGCGCCGTTACGTGATTTTTGGTTCTGATGGTCGCCCTGTTCAGAGCAATGGCAGTTTTCTTGCTGGCAGCATACAGATCTGCACGCCTTCGAATCCCGAGGTGATAGCGCTGGTGATGAGCGCTTCTGGCAGGATTCGCCAAGAATTACGCCAGTCAAATTGTCTGTGATGGCAATGGTCTGATCAAAGAAGCCCTGTTCTTTGACACAGTCTAGGTTATTGCCAACACTGATTCAATGCTTTGGAGCCGCTCCGAATTTTGGTGCCTGCTTGGTTCAGAGCAAGTGTTCCACAACCCGCATCGGCTGTTGCTTGGCCGCCTTGCGGTACGGCCTGCAAAGCATAGCTTGACTGGGTAGGTTCGTCGGTTGCAAACTCCAATACATAAAACGCAGCGATGTCTGTGCGGCAGGCCGGATTTGCCAGCGCTACAGCAACGCCGGCAGTAGTTTCGTCATAACGCAAATTGGTGGTGTAGAAACGCTCCATGAACTGGGCCATTTCTACCAAACAAGCTTGTGCTGTTGTGCGGCGGGTTTTTGTGATGGACTGCTGATAGCTGGGGTATGCCACAGCGGCCAAGATGGCGACGATGGCCACAACGATCATAACTTCGATCAAGGTGAAACCCCGGACTTTTGATGCTTTTTTCATGCATTTATCATCCACATATAAGGATGCTCCGCTTTGCTAAAATGGCTCATCGGATGATTTCCCGCCATGAAATACGGCCCCGCAAATTGGAAGCAGTACCTCCACGGTTAATGCGAATGCTTCCCACCTTGCCATCCGATCCGCCAAGGGTCATTTGATTGCCAATCAAAACAGGCTCGCCTGGCTTTCCAATTCCAATGTCAACAGAACTTAGATACACACCATTCAAAACATCATCGGTAAAACCAGAATTGTTATTTACATCAAACAAAGCATCGAGCAAGCGCCCACCAGTAAATGGGTTGACTGCGTTCAGATAACCTCGTCCGCCGGGCTTGCAAACATCTTCTATGGGAATGACAGAGCTTGCCACCAGTGTCGGGTTGGCCAGCTTGAAGTATTTCGAAGCTGTCACCATTCGCTCGCCAGACTCAGGTAAATCGATCACCCAGCCTTTTTGCAGCTTCATGGCCTCAGGCTGGATGATTTTCAGCGTTCGAACAGGTTTTCCAGCGACTGTACCCGTTTGGTCAAAGCCAGGTGTCTGGAGCAACAAGCTCCGAGTGATCGAGGTGCCAGTGTCGATCAAGCCATACCAAGACTGAGCACTTTTATTGCCAGGATCGGAAATCTGAAAATCACTGCCTGTGCCGAAATGCACAAACCAATCGCCAACATGCGGATCAGCAGCGGAGTTGAGTTCAGGCAGTGTCTTCATGGTCAGGGAAATGGGTGCCGTGATGGGCTGCCGCCCACCGCTGCTGCTGGTGGCTGTGAACAAAGGCGCGCCACCCGTGGCGACAGACCAAGATGCTGGAATGCTGCTGCTCAAGTCAAACTTCCAGACATTGCCCATGAGGTCACCGGCATATGCCGCGGTGACTTTGCCAGCGCTGTCCAGAATCAGACCGGGCGTGGCGAGACCATTGTCGCCCGCCACGCCAGTGTCGATCTTGCGAATCAATGCACCTGTCATCAAATTGAACACATACAGTACGGCGCGTTGGTCGGCGCTGTTGTAGCCATTGCCAACGATGATGGCCGGAGTGCCGTTCTGCAACCGGGTGATGATCGGACGACCCAGCATGAAGCCCAGATCTACATCAGAAGCATTGAAGTATTCCCAGAGAACGTTGCTGGTACCAAAGGTGTTGGGAGAAGACACATCCAGGCCAAACAAGCCTTTGCCACCTCTGCCAAGCGTCCCTACCAGGTAGTTTTTGCCATTGGTCTGACTTGCGCTGGAAACAGCTATGTCCCCATCGACAAAATATTCGTGAGACTGATCAAACTCGGTTCGGGTGAGGTTTTTGAGACGACCAAATACCGCGCTGGGAATGTAAGCAAACTGCTCGACACCCGTCAAGGAGTTGAATGCGTGCAGCATGCCGTCGTTTGCACCGATAAACACAGTGTTTGTGTCTCGCAAGAAAAACGGCGACGAATGTGAAATATCACCCAAGACCGTAGCGGCGTTCCGGGTTCGAAAACTGCCACTGCCACCCACACTTTTTTCTTTAGAGCGATCGCCACGCAGATAATTCAGAACATCCCAGTTACCCAGCAAGACTTCTTCAGTGCCAGAGAGTTGATTCCAGTTGAATACTTTGCCTGTCAGACTCCCTGAATTGTTGATCGAACCAAAATAGATTTTCCGGTTGGCAGGCAAAGGAATTTTTTCGGATGCTTTCCAGGCTGGAACCTGATTCACGCCGCCGGGTACGAATGTGCCATTGACGGTGGTGTCTGGCAAAACCTGGTAAGCAATTACATCGCCTGACCATTTTTCGCTGTTGAAAACACCCTGAAAAACAAAGGTTTCGGTGGACAGGTTGGTGCTGTTGGCCACCACGTTGCCACCGCTGCCGGCCCGCAAAATGATGTTTTCGAAAGATTTTTTAAGTGAATCCCTGAGTCCCAGTGGGTTTTGAACAAAGAAATAGGTGTCTGGCACGCCATCGCCATCTTTGTCCCATTCGGCAGTTTGATCCAATGTGCCACTGCCATTGCTGTCCACATAACCACCGTATTTGGCTGCGTACCAAAGCGGGTCTTTGAGCAAGGTGGCTGCGGGGCTTGTGCTTGGCGTGAAAACGTAAGCGGTCGGAGTAGGAGATCCTGTTCTGGGTTCAGCATATGGCAGCAAACTGCCGCAAGCAGCTGGCACTGGACTCACGTCGCAATTGCCAGCTGTCTGTCCAGGCCTGACATTGAGAAAATAGGCAGGTGTGTCGCTTCTGTCCTTGGCTACCAAGTAGATCCCGTCGTTTGATGTACCGGACACGATGTAGCCAATGGCATGCCCAATGCCACCCGCCTCATAGGTTGGGGTGACAGTAATCTCCACCTGGCCTAAAGCGTTTTCAAGAACAACATACCGTGCGATGGCATCCATGTCGTGGTCAGCGCCCTGTTCCACGTCTTCAAAGCTGATTCGGAATTCAGCGTAATACCGACCCCCGTTGACACTGGTATCTGCGTCTTTAGCGCCGGAATTGGCAATTTGCTCGACGTAGAAATCCACAATCTGGTTGGTGGGCTGAAAACTGCCTTTGTTGTTGCTGATGCCAGCACCACTCACCGATTTGGCAAAGGGTATCACTGTGACCAACCTGTTGTTCCTTGTTTTCACCTCGATTTTGGGCAGGGGGGAACTGAGCGCCACGACGTAGTTATCAACCGACTGCTTACCGGTGAAGTCACTTCGCAGATCTGTTTCTTTGGCGTATTTGGAAACAGATGCACTGTAGTAACTGCCCTGTTTGGTGGGCTCTTCAGGTGCCAGACCTCGAATTCTACCCAGAGAATTTACTTGTTTGGCGGTGGGCGCTGTGTCAATGACAGCATCAGACTGACCGATGAATCGCAGGCCGGTGATGTTGGACTCCAGGCCTGTGATGGTGGTGCCAATGGTTTCGACATTCAAACCTGTCAAATCACCAGTGAAAGTCCCGAACCCACTGTAGGCGCCTGGCAACTGATCGGAGTCGTAGGAAGGGTTGATGTCGGAAATGGTGAGAAAACTGGCGCGTGCACACGCAGATGCACGCGCAGCGCTTGTTGTGCTGTAAGGGTCGTCCCAGGATGCAGAAGCAAGTCCCACTTCTGCATCCCTAGTGGTGCTGCTGGAAAAAGCCGATGTGGCAGCACTGCGGCCTGCAAAATACCGGGTGGCTTCGTAGAGCATTTCCCCGATTGGGTTGCCCCAGTCAGCAAACTCACCTTCGTTCATCGATCTGGTTGCAGAGTTGAAACCATTCCTATATTCGTTGGATGTGTTGCCGTTGTTGAAATCTCGGATTCGAAGGCTGTTGATGCTGTTGACAATCGGTGCAGTGGCATTGAATTGGCCTGTGGTGCTGTTCACCTCAGTGGCGAATGAAGACACCACCTTGCGCAAACGACCACCACTCATGTTGGTGTCATAGCTGCCGGTTAGCAATCCGAAATACATGCTTTCATTCTCGCCATAGTCATGCAGCAATCCGACTGGCTTGTATTGTTTGTTGGGATACTGCTTGCACCCTGCATTGAAACTGGCGGTACACACTTCCACCCGCACGCTGTAATTTTCTACACTACCAGTTCCACTGGGAAAATCACCAGTAATCAGTGTACCTGCCAACACGGGGCGCTCTTTGGATGCCCACTCCCAGATGCGCTTGTTGTCCCCAACGCTGGTGCGCACCCGCAGCAGTGGTGGTCGGTTGCTGCAATTGCTCAATGTGGCGCAATTTATTCCGGCGGTATCTGTCAGGCTACCGAAGAAATGCCGCGTGTTGGTTGTAGGTTGGCCTAACGGGGTATAGTCGGAAATCCTGTAGCCATCGGTTGCCTCGTTGAAATACTCTTTTCCCCAACTGTGCGCATCTTGCGGAATATAGGCCCTGCGCAGCACGGTTTGGCTGGTGGTGTCCGTTTCTCTTTGTCCACCGTAGAGCACCTTGCGGAGTGCGTCAATTCGGGTGGTGGTCATGTAGTTGAGCCAGCGGCCAGACCACCTTGCATTGCCTTTGCAGCGGCCCAGGTTGTCTGAGGTGCTGCCAGGTGAATACAGATTGGATGCGTAGTTGTAGCAAAGGTTGGCGTCGAAAAGGCCGTAGTAGTTGATGGTGGGCTTGAACCTGACATCCAGGGTGCCATCGCCGTCTACGTCGCTGGCGTCGTTGTACGCCTCGTAGAAGAGTTTGTGATCCCTGCCCATCACCAGCATCGTCATGGGTGTGGCGCTGGTGGTGGCTCCCAGCGGCGCGCTGGGCCATGTAACGGCACTGGCACCTAGGTAGGTCACGACCGCTGCGGTACCCACCACCACTTGGGCTATCCGGTTGATCCATGTTGGTATTCCCACGGCTTTTCTCTTTTCGTGTTGAGTCATGACTTCACCCCTGGTTTTCCTGCTGTGAAACATTGGACTGTTCATTCCGTGGCGTAAACCGATTGCAGCATCACCTCGGCGCGGTCTTCACCTGCCTGGCTTCGGGCTGAGACGCGGTAGCGGGCGCAGACCAGGTTCGCGGGGTCCGACAGTTGGCTTGCATCTGGGTCGCAGGGAAATGTGTTGCCCAGGAATTCCACAAAGTACTGCGGCGCGGAGCCAGCCTGTGTGTTCAGGGCCACGCCTGTTGCTGTTGTCCAGCCGGTGAAGTCGGTTTTGTTCCAGCGGCCTTCGCAGACCGTGCCTGGTGCAGAACAAATGCCGCCAGAGCAGGAACTGCTGCATTGCGTGTCGTTGGCGGGCAGTGCCAGCGCCAGCGCTTGTGTATGCGGTGGGGTTGTAGTTGCCTGCGCCACAGCCACCGCTTCCCCGGCTCTCAGGCCTGCTTCGGCCGCCTGAAAGGCCAAGCTGCGGTCGTAGAAGTTGGCAGCCATCTTCTCCTCCAGCACCACGCTGCGCAAACTGGCAAGCCCCACCATGGTGATGAGCACCAACAAGATCATAGAAATGATGAGCGCCACGCCGCGCTCTTGGCGTGGCCTGACCGTGTGATGGGTCGGACGCAGGATTTTCATGGCAGGCGGTTGCGAAGGGAGACCACATAGGTCATTTGGCGCTGAAGGGGCACGCCATTGGTGCCCACGCTTTGTAGGCTCTGGAGCGTGAGGGTGACGCGCATGGCAGATACATTCGTCCAAGTGGTTATTGCTGTGGCGTCCACATAATCTGTGGGCAATACGCCCGCGCCGTCAACCTGCAAATAGGTCATTTGCAAGTCGGTCACTCCCTCTGCGATTTCTTCGGCCTGGGTAGTGGGCGTGCCGCTGACATTGACCAAGCGCGAGCGGTAAAGGGATCGGCCTCCTCGACCATTCGCACCGACATACCAGATCTCGCTGGCCAGGCGAACCAGGAACCCGCTGTCAAACGAGTACAAATTGCCATTCACATTGGTGCAGTCGGTCGGAAAGCCCAGGCCTTTGCTGCAGTTCCCTGGTGCTCCTGTGCCAGTATTGTGTACAACAGTTGAATTGCTTGAATTGACGTTGGTGACCTGCAAAATAGCAGCCTGTCGGTAGTTGCACACGAGGACAATCTCACCGTCACCCAATCCATGGTCGTTGGTATTGAGTTGAAACTGAGCAGCATTGGGTACATGATCCTCAATCACCGCTCCAGTGCTGGCGTCAGCGAACGTCAGGAAAACGGCATCGGTACCTTCAATGCGCCTTGCAGCAGAAGTGCCAAAATCCACGCCATTCGCAGCTACTGTGTTGTCGTAACCCTGGAGACCAGTTTCCCAGTTGGACCACCAGGACGTTCCAGAATTGTTGACTGTATTGGCAGTGGGAACGCCTCGACCACACGGACTGCCGCCAGCCTCTCGCAAGCGCCTGGACATCAGTTCGACTGAAGTGCGACCATTTTCTTGCATGCGTGCAAGTTGTTCGGTGGTGCGGTACGCTTGCTGATTGGCAACGAATATGCTGATCGCACCTCCCACCAGAAACAAACCCAGCGCCATGGCAACCATCAACTCAACCATCCCAAAACCTCTGAGATCCTGGTGGGAAGCAATGAATTTTCTGGTATGTAGGGGCCGGTTCATGATTGTTGTTTTCACAGCACGCTGATCGTTTCGATCATTTGATTGTCGCTGCCTTCTGTACCCCGCGAATCGTCCCAATAGATGCGGACAGTGCACTGGGTACCCACGCATGAAACCTCACCACAAGTGGTATCGCGGTCACCCAGAGTGTCTTTCATGGACTGCATCCACAGCCGTTGATCGCTGGTAATGAGCGTTCCACTCGAACTGACCGCACATGTTCGGCTGAGGTTGTACGCTCCAGCCTCAGCCGCCGACACATTGGCCCGCATCGCATCCAGCATGAGGTAGCTCAATGTCACGGCCTGGCTGCGCTCGAATGCACTTTGGCCATTCTTGAGGGCGCGGGTTTGAAGGCCTGCGATTCCCATCAAACCAATGGCTAGCACAAGAACCGCTACCAGTACTTCGATCAGGCTAGCGCCGCGTTCTCTTTCTAGAGAGAAGAGCTTTTGCCTCACATTTGAAATAGTTCGCTTATTCGACATGGATAGATCCTGTGCGTATGCGAATGGTGCGGGTCTGGGTACCTGAAGCAACGGTGATGGTACCGTTTGTAATCAAATTGGTTCCAGGTGTCACATTGGTGCATGTGCAACTGTGCGGCAGACCATCTGCACGAAAATCCACACACAAGTTACTGACAGTGGTGTTGCCTTGGAGCGTATTTTCCCGAATGGCAGTTTCCACGCTGGGTGAGCGAACAATCCAGCCGGTGTTTGTGGTGCAAAATCGGTGTGTCGCATTTTTGCGAATGGCTTCGCTGCGCGTTGCTTGTAACCCCCCCAAGATGTCGTTCGACTGTGCTGCCACTCGGTTTCGTTCCAGCATGTCGCGAAAACTTGATACAGCAACAGCAAGCAAAATAGCTGCCACGGCGAGCGTTACCATTAGCTCGACCAAGGTAAACCCTCCCGCGCTGCATCGTGGCTGGCTTCGACAATATGACGTTGAAATGTTCAAGCGCTCTCCGCACAGTCAACTGTTACTCTTCAGGATTTCGAAAACCAAGTTTTCTTGTTAGAAGCGTATCAGTGGGCTACTGCCTGAATGTGCTGAGAACGATGGGCGGATAGACTTGCGGGTTGTGCGGTAACCGCGTGTAAGTTCAACCTTTGGTTCCAGAGGTTTCCTTCACCGCAACCATGAATTCGTTCACATCGTCAAAGCTCCGGTAAACGCTGGCGAAGCGGATGTAGGCTATTTTGTCGAGCTTCTTGAGCTCGCGCATGACCATTTCGCCCAACCGGGCGGCGGGCACTTCGCGCACGCCAAGGTTGAGCAGCTTCTCTTCGATGCGGTCAATGGCGGCATCGACCAGTTCGGTGCCGATCGGCCGCTTGCGCAGGGCCAGGGCGAACGAGGCGCGCAGTTTGGCGGGAATGTAGTCAACGCGACGGCCGTCTTTTTTGACGACCGCCGGGAAGTTGACTTCGGGCCGTTCATAGGTGGTGAAGCGCTTTTCGCAATGGCCACACTGGCGGCGGCGGCGCACGAAGTCGGCCTCTTCAGAGATCCTGGTTTCAACGACCTGGGTTTCCAGATGACCGCAGAACGGGCACTTCATGGGGGGTCAATCCCTTCAGCGCTGCGTTCTGCGAGGGCCATCAGCTGTAGACCGGGAAGCGAGCGGTCAGCGCGTTGACCTTGGCGCGCACCGCGTCGATGTTGGCTGGGTCGCGCGGGTTGTCGAGCACGTCAGCAATCAGGTGGGCGGTGGCGCGGGCTTCTTCGTCTTTGAAGCCGCGGGTGGTCATGGCTGGGGTGCCGATGCGCACGCCGCTGGTGACCATGGGCTTTTCCGGGTCGTTCGGGATGGCGTTCTTGTTGATGGTCATGTGGGCGCTGCCCAAGACGGCTTCAGCTTCTTTGCCTGTGATGCCTTTGGCTCGAAGATCGACCAGCATCACATGGCTTTCGGTGCGGCCGCTGACGATGCGCAGACCGCGCGAGACCAGGGTTTCGGCCACGATGCGGGCATTTGTCAGCACTTGCTGCTGGTAGACCTTGAATTCGGGCTCCAGCGCTTCCTTGAATGCAATCGCTTTGGCGGCAATCACGTGCATCAACGGGCCGCCTTGCAGGCCAGGGAAGATGGCGCTGTTGATGGCTTTTTCGTGTTGCGACTTCATCAGAATGATGCCGCCGCGCGGGCCGCGCAGGCTCTTGTGGGTGGTGGAGGTGACCACGTCGGCGTGGGGCACGGGGTTGGGGTAAACGCCGCCGGCGATCAGGCCAGAGTAGTGCGCCATGTCAACCAGAAAAATCGCGCCCACGTCTTTGGCGACCTTTGCGAAGCACTCGAAGTCGATGCGCAAGCTGTAGGCCGAGGCGCCCGCGATGATGAGCTTGGGCTTGGTCTCGTGCGCTTTGCGCTCCATCGCGTCGTAGTCGATGGCTTCGTTGGCGTCCAGGCCATAGCTGACCGCGTTGAACCACTTGCCGCTCATGTTGAGTGGCATGCCGTGGGTGAGGTGGCCACCTTCGGCCAGGCTCATGCCCATGATGGTATCGCCGGGCTTGAGGAAGGCTAGGAACACAGCTTGGTTGGCCGACGCGCCGCAATGCGGCTGCACGTTGGCGGCATCGGCGCCGAAAAGTTGCTTCACCCGGTCGATGGCCAGCTGTTCGGCCACGTCCACATACTCACAACCCCCGTAGTAGCGGCGACCGGGGTAGCCCTCGGCGTATTTGTTGGTGAGCTGGCTGCCTTGCGCGGCCATGACGGCGGGCGAGGCGTAGTTTTCGCTGGCGATCAGCTCGATGTGGTGCTCTTGGCGCGCGTTCTCAAGCTGGATGGCGGCAAACAGCTCGGGGTCGGTTTGCTCGATGAGGATGTTGCGGTCGTACATGGTGGCGGTGATCGGTGGCGTGATCCCGGTATCGATCCTTCGATCTCGGGTGGCCCAGGCGAACGGCAGAACATCGCGGCCCCTTGCACAGGATGCGTTGACGGTGCGCTTCCCAGTGGTTGTCCCGACTGTTGCCTCCATTCATATAAGCAGGTCGGGGGGCCACGTCAGCGTGCTTCGCCGAGGGGGTTCAAACCACCGGTGGGGAAGCCGCCTATCGCCAGTTGCGCACGGCGGAAGTTTAGCCCAGGCGATGCTGGGCCATGGCGCCGTGGGCTGAATCGGGCATGGCGCAGATCAGGATTGCAGCATGGGCACTTCTGCGCCTGTGGCGAGCGGCTTGCTGGCCTCCGCCTCAACTGCTGTGTCGCCCAGCGCTGGGGCTGCTGGCGCTTCGGGCGCTACCTGAGCCGGTGCTGCCACAGGAATCGCCCTGGCCTTGGGGAACGAGGTGGGCATTGGCTTGCCCAAGGCCACGCTCTGGATGCGCAGGTGCTCTGCGATCACGCGATCGACATACCAGTTGCCGTCGGTGGTCACCGCGCCCACATACAGGCGCAAGCCGCCCTCGATCGATCCGGCGCGCTTGATGCAGTCTTGCAACACCTTTGCGCCCACCCGCAGGTTGGTCAAAGGATCGAAGGCCGCGAGTTTGCCGCCAAAATTTTCGTATTTGTCGGTGTGCACCCGGGTCATCACCTGCATCAGCCCTTGGGCGCCGACTGGGCTTTGGGCAAACGGGTTGAAGCGCGACTCGATGGCCATGATCGCGAGGATCAGTGTGGGGTCGAGTTTGGCTCTTTCGCCGATCTCGAACGCCTCGGCCACCAAGGCGCCCACCGGTTCGGGTGCCACGCGGTATTTGCGGCTCAGCCAAAAGGCGACCTTGGCTTGCTGCTTGGGCAATTCGTGGGGCAGGGCCACGGTCACCCGATCCGCTGCAGTTGGCTCTGCCTCGAACACCAGCTCGGTTGGGTTGGCTTCTTCGTCGGCAGCTGCCAGAGTTTCCTGGCGGTCCATCAACCAGCCCAGCAGCTTTTGCTCGCCAGCGGTGCGCCAGTTGGCGTTCAGGCTCAGGGCGATCAGGCCGACGACCAGCAGCGCGCCGAGCAGGGCGGCGCTGTTGTGGGTGATGGCGATGAAACCTTGGTAGGTGTCGCTCAGCGCGCTTCGCACCAATTCGGTGAGGCGCTGCGCTCGCTGTCGAATCGCGGTGGTGGGTGGGCTCATGGTCTGGCTCCAGTTTGGCCAAAGGCCTTGTGTGTGCACAGGTCAGGTGTGCATTCCTATCTCCGACCTGTCGGGCGGAGGGCGCTGCGGGGTCACGCAGCCGTGTACGGGTTTACCCCTCAATCTAAAGTTGCCGCATCGTAGGGGGAGGCAAATACCAAGTCAATGTTTTTAAAGTGATTCAAAATAACAAATTGGTATATAAACCCTGGTGTCTGGCCAAGTCAACCGAGTTTCCTAGCGCTCAGGCCAGCAACGGCGGGGCTTGCGCCCGCATGGCGATCCTTTTGCCGCCTGTCACCCAAAAGCTGCCACTTGCGTGGCAAAAACCCCGACACAGGGGTCTTGTATCCATTGCCGATGTGTGATTAAAGATCTTCATCGTGAAAGCTGGTGCCGAGGCTTGATTCCTGATGCATCCCGGCGTAATCTCCAATGGCGTTTCGAAAAGACTCGCATCGTCGGTTCAGAGGTTCACGCTCAAGGCTTGCGCTTCGGTAACCGGCAACCTCTAGGTGCAATCTCTTGCACCTCGGTGATGAAGACATCCAACTCTTCTCGCCGAACCCGATGGCAAGTGCGATTTGCCCGCCATCAACCCCGGTGGGTTCGTCCTGCCGGGGTTTCTTCATTTTTGGGTTTCGTTGGTTGTTTGCTGGGTGTGTGTGACGGCTGCGTGGTGCACCACGCACCACTTCAGACGCTCCCAGCCCCATATCCGCCACATTCATCTGCGCAGTTCAGGTAACCAATTTAGGCTGAAGCCTCTCTGTGTGGATGCCTCGCTGCAATCCCTGTTTCAAAGGCGGTGACAATAGGGGCTTGGCTCGCGCTGTGTCGGCGCGGGCGTTTTGCCGCACGCAAGCTGCCCCATTGCCATGTCGTTTTTCCCCCTGCGCAAACCTGCCGCCCCGTCCCAACCCGCCGAGTCCGCCGTGAATCCGTCCGATACCCCCAAGTCCGCCGCCAGCAGCCATCCCCTGGACAGCCTCACCGGCGGCGCGTTTTCCGCGCCCACCTCGGGCGAACGCGCAGCGCGTCTGCGCGAGTGGCTGGCCACCGAGCCCACGCCTGAGCAGATGGCCGAGGTCTACAAGGAAATCTCTCAGCGCGACCGGGGCGCGGCCAAGCCGCTGAAGGAAAAGCTCGACGAACAGAAGCGCCAGAAAACCCAGGAGCAGATCGCGGTGGAGTGGGCGCAGAAGGCGCAAATGCTGCTCGATCAGAGCCGCATGAACCTGGCCGATGCGATGGCCTGGCAGCGCGACGCGGCCCGTGCTGGTGCGCCGCTTTCGCGTGAGCCGTTGGCCGCGCTCAGGCAGGCTCTGGCCGATCGCACCAAAGCGATTGAAGATTTGCAGCATCGGGTGCAGGTGGAGCGCGAGGCGGCGGTGTTGCTGGCCCAGCGCATCGAGGTGCTCTCCACCAAGTCGTGGCGCGAAGCCCAGCGCAGTGTCGAGGGGCTGCGAGCCGATGTGGCGACTTGGCAGCAGCAGGCGCAGAGCCTGCAAGACGATGTTCAATGGCTGTGTGTGGAGGCCAAGTTCCCGCCCATGCTGGACGGCTCTCGTCAGCAGCTGCAGCTGGTGTGGGAAGCGTTCGACGCTGCGCTGGCGCAAGCCGTGGCAGCCGATACCGACGCCAAGGCGTCTCTGCCCGCGGTGCAGGTGTGGGCCGACGAGCTGCGCCAAGCGCGCGGTGAACCAGCGCAAGCGGCGGCTGAGAAGCAAGCGCAAAACAGCGCTGCCCAGCAGGAGCGACGCGCCCAAGTGGCCGCCGAGCTGGATCGGTTGCTGTCGGTATTGGAGCGCGAGCTGGCCGAAGGACACGGCAAGGCCACGCCAAAAGCGGCGGCTGATGTGCGCAATCTGCTGAAGAGCCAAGCCCGGTTGGTCGGCCCCGAGCTGGAGGCGCGTGCCCACGCGGCCTTGTCGCAAGCCGGTGAGCTCGAAGGCTGGCAGCGCTGGCGCGCCGATCAGCTGCGCGAAGAGTTGGTGGCCAAGGCCGAGGCTTTGGTGAAAGTGCAAGCCACGGTGCCCGAGGGCCAGCGCCCAGGCGGACGCAAGCTGCAGGAAACGCTGCGCGGCCTGCGTGAGCAGTGGAAAACCACCGACCAAGGCGGGCAGGCCAACCACGCCCTTTGGAAGCGCTTTGACGAAGCCTGCAACGAGGCGCATAAAGGCGTTGAGGCTTGGTTGGCGCAGGTGCGCCAGCAGGCCGACCAGCACAAGGCGCAGCGCCTGGGCCTGATTGAGGAGCTCAACGCCTGGACAGTGGCCCATGCCGAGCAGTCCGACTGGAAAGCCCAGGTCCGTGAATTGCACGCCTTCTCTGAGCGTTGGCGCCAGGCCGGGCACCTAGGCGAAAAAGCCTTTGCCGAGATGCAACCGCTGTGGAAAGCCGCGATGCACACCGCACACGGCCCGCTGGATGCCGCGCAGGCGGCCAGTTTGGCGACGCGCCGGGCGCTGATTGAAGAGGCGCAGGCGCTTGGCGCTGGGCCGCAGTTGCGCATCGACGCGGTCAAGGCGTTGCAAGCGCGTTGGCAGGCCGAGGCGCAGGCGGTGCCGATGGACCGCAAGCAGGAGCAGAAACTCTGGGACGCTTTCCGCGACCCGATCGACGCCGCTTTTGCCCGCAAGAGCAGCGATCGCGAGCGGTCTGCGGTGGCGCTGAACGCCCACGATCAGCGGGTGCTCGATGCTTCGCACGCGCTGGAGACCGCCAGCGCTGGCGGTGACGCGCAGCAGATTCGCGTGGCGATGTTGGCGCTGGAAGCTGCGCTGGCGGGTCAAGCCGAAGAGCGGGCGGCTGCCGCTGCACCTGCGCCGACAGCTGCACCTGCCCCGGCAGCCGATGCAGCGTCTTCAGCCGAAGCCCCCGCAGACGGTGAGGCAAGTGCCAGCGTCGAATCTGCGGCAGACGAAGCGCCCAGCCCAGTACCTGCCAAGCCCGCTGCCCCGGCCAAAAAGCTGGTGGCGGTGCGCGGTGATGACCGCCCTGGCATGAAAAAAACCGAGCCTGCGGGGCGAGATGGGCGTCGCGGCGACAGGCCCGATACGCGCCGTTCTGGCGGTCCGGGCGCCGGTGGCGCGCCGGGAGGCTGGCGCGACGACCGTGGCATGCGCGAGGAGCGCGAACCGCGCGGCCCGCGTCTGGGCGATGCCGCGTTTCGCGCCCAGCGCCAAGCCATCGAGGCCGCGCAACACAGCCTGCGCAAGCTCGCTGAACAGGCGCATGGCGAGGTGCTCACCGATCTCATGAGCGCGTGGGAGAAGCGCGACGGCCAGCAGCTGCCCACCACACAGGCACTTGGCGGCCGGCTCAGTCCGGCAGCGCGGGGTGCCTGGGTGACGTCGTTGGCCAAACCAGCAGCGGCTGCACCGGCTGACGCGTTGCTGCGGCTGGAGATGGCAGCCGAGGTGCCCAGCCCGGCCGACGCGTTGAGTGCGCGGCGCATGCTGCAGCTGCAGTTGCTGACCCGCCGCAACGATCCTGGCCCGGTGCAGACCTGGGGCGAGGACGTGGCCCGCGTGCTCGGTGGCGCATTCGATGCGACCCAGGCACGGCGTTTGCAGCAGGTGCTGAAGCAACTGCTCAAGCGCTGAGCGACGCAGGGATTCTTCGTAGCGAGCGGCACCGCCGCGACCAACCAGCGACATTGCAGGCCAAAGCCTTCGCGGCAGTGCCGCTCCTACAAATTCACCACTTTGGCTGAGTTCTGCGCCTGGCTGTAAGCCGTGTCTTCGTAGCGAGCGATGTGGGATGTTTTTGTAGCGAGCGGCACTGCCGCGACCGGCCGGCGATATCGCCGGCCAAAGCCATCGCAGCAGTGCTTTGGATGAGCTTCGCGCCTAAAAACAGCGCTTCGAAGGCGATTCGGGCTCAGCGACCCGGGCGAAAGAAGCCGTCGTAAAGTGTGACCAACGCCGGAAACTCGGTGGCGAAGCGTTCGCGGTTGACAAAGTAAGCCTCGCAAGTCACGGCGAAAAACTCGGCTGGGTTGGTCGCGCCATAACCGTCCAGCCAAGGCGTGTCCGCACCGAAGCGCTCTGCCATGGCCACCGCTTCGCAAAAGCCCTCAAAGGCGGGCTGCATCACCGATTGCCAGCGAATCTGCGCTTCAGCCTCGCTGCGCGTGCCCAGAAATCCGCGTGGCAGCTGGGGCGCACCGCCTGGGTGCTGGCCCATGGTGATGCCGCGCATGTCCATCTTGTGCACAAACTCATGGATCACCACGTTGTGGCCGCTGGCTGCGCCAGCATCTGCCTGCTCCACCGATGCCCAGCTCAGCATGATCGGCCCGCGGTCCATTGCCTCGCCGGCCAGCACCTCGCGGTAGCGGTGCACGACGCCGGCGGCGTCGGTCACCTCACGCTGTGCCACCGCAGCGCCGGGCTGCACCACGATGCCGACGAAATCGCTGTACCAGTCCAGCGCTTGGAGCGGGTCGCGCCCTGGCGCCGTACCGACCCCACCAAGATGCAGCAAGGGCAGGCAGGCTTGCGAGGCGATCGCCAGCGCGATGCTGTCGCTGATCACCAAGCTGTGGGCGCCGTGGAATTCTTTTTCAACCAGGAAGTGGCGGCACAGCAGGCGCAGACGTTGCTGCTCTGCTCGGTCGAGCGCTTGCAGAAAGCGGTGTCGGGCCAGCGTCTTGTGCCACAGCCGCTCGGGCACCATCGGCGGCTCGCGCCAGCGCCGTGGCAGCCAGGCCTGTGCAAAGCGCGGCAGCCGCACGGTCAGGGAGGGGTTTTTCATTCGCTCGAACGTGAGATGCTCAGTCCGGGGAGATGGTGTTCAGAGGCAGCCGCTTGAAGCCCTGTGCATCCAGCCGCAACACCTCTGCGCGCCCGGGATGGGCGCGCAGATCCCAGTCGCTGAGCACGATCCGCTGCAGAGCCTCGCCGCGCTCGTTGGACCCCAGCGCGTGTGTCGCCGGGCGATGGGTGTGGCCATGGATCAGGTTGAGGGCGCCCGCTTGATTGAGGGCCTGGCGCGCCGCGCCCGAATCCACGTCAGCCCAGAGCGCGGGATCGCTGCCCAGCGCCTGCTTGTGCGCTTCGCTGCGCGCGCGCATGTCGGCGGCCAGCGCTTCGCGCTCAGCCAGCAGACGCGCCAGAAACCCTTGCTGCCACCCGGGGCTGCGCACCTCCCGGCGAAAGCGCTGGTACCCGGTGTCTTCCAGACAGAGTGCATCACCGTGGCTGAGCAGCCAGCGCTGGCCCAGAAAGTCCAGCACCGTCGGGTCGTCCAGGCTGGTCATGCCTGCGGCCGCCAGCGCAGCGGGGCCGAGCATGAAGTCCCGGTTACCGGCCATGAAGAAGGTGGGTGTGTGGCGGCTGTGCGCATTCAGCAGAGCGATGCAGCCGCGCAGAAATCCGCGCTCGGGCTGTTGCGCGTCGTCGGCTTGCGACAGCAGCGTGTCGTCACCCACCCAGACTTCGAACAGGTCACCGAGGATGAACAGCGCATCGGCGCGCCGTTCCGGTGCCGTCTGCAGGTAACGCCGGAAGCCAGCGAAGGTGGCTTGGTCGGCGTTGTGCAGGTGCAGATCGGAAATGCAATCGACCGCTTGCCAGTGCGCGGGGGCGCGCCCTGTGGCGAAGCGGTCGACAGCGGGATCGGACATGGGCAAAAGGGTGCGCTGCACCCCGCGCGATCAGAGGGCCACGGCCTTTTCAATCACCACGTCGTCCTTAGGCACGTCACCGTGACCGCCCTTGCTGCCAGTGGGCACCGCTTCGATCTTCTTCACGATGTCGCTGCCGCCGACCACCTTGCCGAATACCGCGTAGCCCCAGCCCTGCGCGCTGGGTGCGGTGTGGTTGAGGAAGGTGTTGTTGGACGCGTTGATGAAGAACTGGGCGCTGGCCGAATGCGGGTCACTGGTGCGCGCCATGGCAACAGTGTAGATCTCGTTTTTCAGGCCGTTGTTGGCCTCGTTCTTGATCGGTGCGTCGCTGGATTTTTGGTTCATGCCGGGCTCGAAGCCGCCGCCTTGCACCATGAAGCCGGGGATGACGCGGTGGAACACGGTGTTGTCGTAGTGGCCCTTATTCACATACGACAGGAAGTTCGCGGTGGACAGCGGCGCTTTCTCGGCGTCGAGTTCAAGGGTAATCACGCCGTGGTTGGCGATGTGAAGTTCAACTTTTGGGTTGGCCATGGTGTTATTTCTCCAGGGTGGCTTTGAGGATGGTGACGGGGGTTTTGGGCACGTTTTGGTGTGGGCCTTGGTTGCCTACCGCAACATTCTTGATCTTGTCCACCACGTCCATACCGGCCACGACTTTGCCGAACACGGCGTAGCCATGGCTATCAGGGCTGGGGGCGTTGAGCGGAGCGTTGTTCACCAGGTTGATGAAGAACTGCGCGGTGGCGGAATTGGGGTTGGCGGTGCGCGCCATGGCGACGGTGCCACGATCGTTGGTCAGTCCGTTGGTGGCCTCCAACGGAATCGGCGCCCGGGTGGGTTTTTGCTGCAGATCGGCGGTGAAACCGCCACCCTGGATCATGAAGCCGTCCATCACGCGGTGAAACACCGTGCCGTCGTAGTGCTTGTCGCGCACGTACTGCAGAAAGTTCTCGACCGACTTGGGCGCTTTATCGGGGTAGAGCTCCACCACGATGTCACCGGCCGAGGTGCTCAGCTTGACTTTCGGGGCGTCAGCGGCGCTGGCTGCCAGCGGCAGGCTCAGTGCCAGCGTGGCACCGGCCAGCAGCAGCGCGGCGCGCCGACGCAGGGGCGAAAAGAGAGGGAGAGATTTCATCAAACGGCACCTTCAAAAATGATCTTCCACTGATTGTCTTCGCGCATCCAATACTGGCGCTTGGTCACACCGCGGCGCACGCCTTCGGCGACTTCACCAAAGGTCACCACCAGGGTGTCGTCTTGGTCGAGCCAGCGCAGCACGGAAAGGTCTTTGACCTGCATCGCACGGTCGCCTTTGGCCTTCACCTCGTCCTCCACGCGCGGCCACCACTCGGCCAGCGTCTGGCCCTGGTTCTCAAAACGCGGCGAATAGAGCTGCTGCAGCTTAGCCAAATCGCCAGCGCTCTTGAGCGTGCGCCAATGGGCGAGCGTGGTTTGAAAGCCTTCGCGCTCGGCGTTCAATGCTTCGGGGCGCACCCACTGCAGTTCGGTGGCGATGATCACCGGCGTGGTGCGTACGCTGACGAGCGCCAGCAGGTTTTCCAGATCCGGGTTGGAGAGCACCACACAGCCTTCGGAGGCCTGAGGTGCGCGCGCGAATTGCTCACTGGGCGAGCCGTGCAGCCAGATGCCGCTGCCCGTGTTGCCGCGCAGGGCGTCAAGCCCGTTGGGGTAGTTGATTGGCAACGCACCCGAGCCGTAGAGATCGGGCAGTTTTTCTGGGTCGAGGCTGCTGGTGATGTAGTAAATCCCCAGCGGGGTGCGCAGATCGCCTTCGCTGCGCTTGTCAATACCTGCCTGGCCGACCGATATGTAGTAATCGGCGATCAGTTTCATTTGGGCCGCTGACACGCGGCCTTGGGCGTCGCTGGACCGTGCCGCCGCGTTCTCGAAAAGATACAGGCGCGAGCGAGTGGCATCGATTGCGATCGCATGTCGGCTGCTGGATGACAAAGCCAGAAACTGGCTGGGCACGGCGCCCTCAGGCGGGCGCTCGGTCAAGGCTGCGAGCCGACGGCGGGATTGCTCGCGCAGTTCCTGCAGCTGCTTCGCTGCCGCGAGTGCCTGGGTGTCGGCCACGTCGCCGAATTGCTTAACGGGACGTGTTTGTAAGTTGAGCAGGTCGCCTAACACCAGCTGTGCCAGCTGGAAATTGGGATGGTCGAGCGCCAAGGCCTCGGCTTCGCGCAAGGCTTCCCTGGGCTTGCTCTGCTGGATCAAGCGGTAAATACCAATCAGCCGAGCCTCGGCCTGGCCGAGCAGCGGGCTTGTGCGGGCCAAAGCGGCATCGCTCAGCGGTTGGTGCTCCAAGCCAACGCGCAGCGCCGCACTCTCTGGCGTGACGCTCGGCCGCATGCTGGCCAGGGCGCTGGTGATCAGCGACGGGGATTCGGCGGCTGAATGGCCACTTGCCGGCTCGGTGTCGTCAGCCCGTTGGTGGATCCACCAAGAGGACAGGGTCACCACAGCCACGGTCGTGAGACCCAGCAACACGGTCAGCCAAGCGGGACGCTGGGAAGCGGCGCCTGGGGTGGGGAACGAGGCGCTGGCGTGGCCGCGCCGCAAGGACCAGCTGCGCGCCATCAGGACCCTGTGGATTCGCGCACGATCAGCCAGCGGCCACCGCTCTTCACCAGTTCCAGTGTCTTGCGGCTGGACACATTGAGGGTGTCGGAGGTGTAGGCTTGCAAGAACCGTGCGGTGGCGCGATCGCCATTGACCTGAACCGAGAGGTCGTTCACTTCAACCCCAATCCGACTGCGCGGCACGATACGCGCCTTGCGATCGGCCTCCCACGCCCTGCGGTTCTGGCCACCGGTAGGGACGAAGGCCGGTGCGTAGGCGCCCAGATACGCCTCCATGTTTCGGTTAGACCACGCTTTGGCCCAAGCCGATACAGCCGATTGCACCTCGGACTGGCCGTTGGCTGCAACTGCCGGTGCTGACGGTGTGGCAGTGACCGGCGCTGCTGCGATGACTGCGGGTTTGGCTGCGGCCACTGGCGTCGTGGGGGGCGCAGCGGAAGGGACCACGGGCTTGACTTCTGTCACTGCCAATGGTGGAGCCTTGCTGCCTGAGGTGGTGGCGAAAACGTTGCGGATCAGGCTGAGCTTGGGCGGTACGCCGGTGTTGTTGGTATCCAGCTGCAGCGCCTTGCTGTAGGCCTGGCTGGCGAGCTTGGCGTACACATCCCCAAGGTTTTCATGCGCGGTGGCGTAGCTGGGGTTGGTGCGGATCGCCATTTCCAGCGCGGCACGGGCTTTGTCGAATTGGCTTTGGCTGGCGTAGAGCACCGCCAGATTGTTGTAGGGCTCGGGCAGTTCGGGGAAGTCTTCGGTGAGCTTCGTGAAAGTGATGATTGCGTCGGCCGATTTTCCGCTTTCGGTCTGGATCACACCCTTCATAAAGCGCATCTGCGGGTCGCGGGGCTTGCTGGCGAGGTATTGGTCGGTCTTCACCAATGCCTCGTTGAGCTGGCCCGCGCGCACCAGCCGGTTCACCTCGGCGTATTCGTCAGCCTGAGCCCAGGCGGCGGTGCTGCCCAAGCTGACACAAACCAGGGTCGCGGCTGCAAGCTGGCGCCAGCTGGACAGGCGATGGGTACGGCAAGCGGGAGGTTGTGGCAGGGAGGGAGTGGGTGGCAACATAGGACCTCGGGCATCAGACAAAAACCGCTGTGCCAGCCCCATTTGGGGTGGGCGCAGCGGTCGTGACAAGCCCCAATTTCACAGGGATTTGGCAGCGCGCTGGCTATACTGCTGGATTCTATCTGAGGGGTCTCCCAGCGCCCGCACCCCATGGCGACTGGCCGGCTTTTTCGGTCTTGGCTCGCCCACCTCCGGGCCGCCAGCCAAGACCCCACCTCCCAACCAACATGACGCTGAAAATCTACAACACCCTGGCCCGACGTCTGGAGGCATTTGAGTCGCTGGAGCCCGGTCATGTGCGCATGTATGTGTGCGGCATGACCATCTACGACCTGTGCCACGTTGGACACGCCCGCATGATGATGGCGTTTGACATCGTGCAGCGCTGGCTCAAGGTGAGCGGCTACCGCGTGACCTATGTGCGCAACATCACCGACATCGACGACAAGATCATTCGGCGCGCGCTGGAGCGCGGCATCAGCCTGCGCGCACTGACCCATGAAATGACCGAGGCGATGCACCAGGACATCGCCGCCCTGGGCATCGAGCCGCCCAGCCTTGAGCCGCGTGCCACCGACTATGTGCCGCAGATGCTGGGCCTGATCGAGCGGCTCGAAGCCAAGGGCCTGGCCTACCGCGCCGAGGGCGGCGACGTGAATTTTGCGGTCCGCAAGTTTCCCGGCTACGGCAAGCTCTCGGGAAAGTTGCCGGACGACCTGCGCGCAGGAGAGCGGGTGGCGGTGGACAGCGTCAAAAACGATCCGCTGGACTTTGTGCTCTGGAAGGCGGCCAAGCCCGAGGAGCCAGTCGAGGCGCAGTGGCCCAGCAACTATGGGCTCGGTCGCCCGGGCTGGCACATCGAGTGCTCCGCGATGTGTGGCGCGCTGCTTGGCGAGACCTTCGACATTCACGGCGGCGGCGCCGACCTGCAGTTTCCGCACCATGAAAACGAGATCGCACAGTCGGAAGGCGCCAACGGCCAGCCGTTGGCCCGCTTCTGGGTACACAACGGTTTTGTGCGGGTGGACAACGAGAAGATGTCCAAAAGCCTGGGCAATTTTTTCACCATTCGTGAGGTTTTGGCGAAGTACGACCCTGAAACGTTGCGCTTTTTCATGGTGCGCACGCACTACCGCAGCCCGCTGAACTACAGCGACGCGCACCTCGACGACGCCCGCAGCGCGTTGAAGCGGCTTTACACCACACTGGCTTCGGTGGCCCCGGCGCCACTGGATGCGATCGACTGGAGCCAGCCGTTTGCGCAACGCTTTCGTGTTGCGATGGACGAGGATTTCGGCACACCGGAGGCGATCGCGGTGCTGTTCGATCTCGCGAGCGAAATCAACCGCAGCCAAGACGTCCATCTCGCTGCTTTGTTGCGTGCCCTCGGCGGCACGCTGGGCCTGCTACAGGGCGACCCGGTGCGCTTTCTCCAGGGTGGCGCAGATGCCCAGGCAATCGATGAGGCGGCCGTTGCGATCCAGATCGCCGAACGCTCGGCAGCCAAGGCGGCCAAGAACTTCGCCGAGGCCGACCGCATTCGCCAAGCGCTGCTGGCGCAGGGCATCGCGCTGAAAGACAGCGTTGCCGGCACCACCTGGGAGCGTGTTTGATGGCGACCGCTGTGGCGCTCGATTTCGGTGCCGATGCGCCAACCTATTGGGCCGATGCCTGCCGCCATCTGATGAAGCGCGACCGGGTGATGAAGAAGCTGATTCCGCAGCACGCGGGCGTCTGCTTGCAGTCGCGGGGTGACGCGTTTGTGACGCTGGCACGCAGCATCGTCGGCCAGCAGATTTCGGTGAAGTCGGCGCAAGCGGTGTGGGACCGTTTTTATGCGCTGCCGCTTCAAATGACGCCGGCCCAGGTGCTCACGCTGCGGGTCGATGACATGCGTGCGGCAGGGTTGTCGGCGCGAAAGGTTGAGTATTTGGTTGACCTGGCGCTGCACTTCGCCAACCACCAAGTACATGAGGACGCCTGGGGCCAGATGGGCGACGAAGCCATCATCGCCGAGCTGGTCGCGATTCGCGGTATTGGTCGATGGACCGCCGAGATGTTTCTGCTGTTTCATTTGCTGCGTCCCAACGTGCTTCCGCTGGACGATGTGGGATTGCAGAATGGCATCAGCCAGCGCTATTTCTCGGGCGAGCCGGTCAGCCGCAGCGAAATCCGCGAACTCGCCGCACCTTGGGCGCCGTTTTGCAGCGTGGCGACTTGGTATATTTGGCGCTCACTGGACCCCGCCCCCGTGTCGTACTAAACACCACGGAACACCGTTGAACACCGGCTCTGGGCGGGCCCAGCGCTTTGACACCGGGCAAACGCCAGCGCTTCGCGTGCAACCGGGTCGCCCCAGACCACAGGAGCCCTACCTTGGCCAAAAAAACCTTTCTCGATTTCGAGCAGCCGATCGCAGAGCTCGAAAGCAAGATCGACGAGCTGCGCTATGTGCAGACCGAGTCCGCCGTCGACATCTCCGAAGAAATCGACCAGCTCGCCGGCAAGAGCTTGCAGCTCACCAAAGACATCTACAGCAACCTCACGCCCTGGCAGATCACCAAGATCGCGCGCCACGCGGACCGGCCTTACACGCTGGATTACGTGCGCGATATCTTCACCCACTTCCAGGAGCTGCACGGCGACCGGCATTTCGCCGATGACCTCGCCATTGTGGGTGGTCTGGCGCGTTTCAACGGCCAACCCTGCATGCTGATCGGCCACCAGAAAGGGCGCGACACCAAGGAGCGCAGCCTGCGCAACTTCGGCATGACCAAGCCCGAGGGCTACCGCAAGGCGCTGCGCCTGATGAAGCTGGCCGAGAAGTTCAGGCTCCCGGTATTCACGTTTGTGGACACGCCGGGCGCTTATCCTGGCATTGATGCCGAGGAGCGTGGCCAGTCCGAAGCGATCGGGCGCAACATCTTCGAGATGGCGCAGCTGGAGGTTCCCATCATCTCCACCATCATCGGGGAGGGCGGCTCGGGCGGCGCGCTGGCGATTGCGGTGGCCGATCAGGTGCTGATGCTGCAGTACTCGGTGTACTCGGTCATCAGCCCCGAGGGCTGTGCCTCGATTCTGTGGAAAACCAGCGACCGCGCGAGCGACGCCGCCGATGCGCTGGGCATCACTGCGCATCGCCTGAAGGCGCTCGGCTTGGTCGACAAAATCGTGAGCGAGCCGGTGGGCGGCGCCCACCGCGACCACAAACAAATGGCTGCCTTCCTCAAGCGCGCGCTCAACGACGCGTGGCGCCAACTGGCCGACCTCAAGACCCAAGAGCTGGTGGACCGCCGCTACGCGCGCCTGAACAGCTACGGCCGCTTCACCGATACCAAGGCTGACAGCAAAGGCGACAAACGCTGAAAGTCTGTGCAGCCATTGCCCCACAACCTGGCCGCTCAGGCGCTCGCGCGGTGGAGCGCCAAGCGACCCGAGCTGACCCATTCCCAGGCGCCGCTCGCGGTGGCTTTCAGCGCCGGCGCCGACTCCACCGCTTTGTTGCTCGCCGCCCATGCGTTGTGGCCCGATCGGGTGGTGGCGCTGCATGTGCATCACGGACTGCAGTCCGCTGCCGATTTGTTTGAGTCAACAGCGCGCGCGACCTGCGCGCAACTCGGGATCCAACTGGTGGTTCAGCGTGTGGACGCAGCGGCTGCGCCAGGCCAAAGCCCAGAAGATGCGGCGCGTCAGGCCCGCTACCGCGCGCTGGCGGCCATGGCGTTGGAGGCGGGCAAAGCAGATGAACCAAGCGCCGCTTGCGTGCTGCTTGGCCACCATGCCGACGACCAGGCCGAGACGCTGCTGTTGGCGCTCAGCCGGGGCGCGGGCCTGCCGGGGCTGGCGTCCATGGGCGCAGATTTTGAGCGGCACGGTATGCGTTTTGGCCGACCGTTGCTGGAGGTGCCCGCATCCGAGCTTCGTGGCTGGTTGCAGACCCAGCAGCAAGCGTTTGTTGACGACCCCAGCAACCTGGATGTCCATTTCACGCGCAACCGCATCCGCTCGCAGCTGATGCCGGCCTGGGCCGAGTGCTTTCCGGGCTTTTTGCCCATGCTCGCGCGCAGCACCCGCCACGCGGCACAAGCGCAGACCCTGCTCAACGAGCTGGCCGATCTCGATCTCGCCCTGACTGGCGAACCGCCTGCCATCGCCGCGCTGCAGTCGCTAAGCAACGCACGCCAAGCCAATGCGCTGCGCCGCTGGCTGCGTCGCAGCGCACAGGTGGCGCCCAGCGACGCGCAACTGAGCGAGTTGCTGGCGCAGATCGCCGACTGCCGCACGCGTGGCCACCACATCCGCATCTGCTTGGCTGACGGGCTGCTGACGCGGCAAGGCGAGCGGCTGCTCTACACGCCACCGATATAATTTTGGGTTGTCTGCGGCTCGCTGGGCCGCGTCATTGCGCTGCGCGGCTTGTCTCGTGCGACGCCTCCAAATCCTTCAATTTCCCCCAATTTATCGATGGCCTTGATCGTTCACAAATACGGCGGCACCTCCATGGGTTCGGCCGAGCGCATCCGCAACGTGGCGCGCCGTGTCGCCAAATGGCACCGCGCTGGCCACCAGATGGTGGTGGTGCCCAGCGCCATGAGTGGCGAGACCAACCGCTTGCTCGGGCTGGCCAAAGAGCTTGCGCCCCACGGATCTGGCAACGCTCACGACCGAGAGCTCGACATGTTGGCCGCCACCGGTGAGCAGGCATCTTCGGCACTGCTGGCGCTGGCCTTGCAGGCCGAGGGACTGGCCGCGGTGAGCTTCACCGGCTGGCAGGTGCCAATCCGCACCAACAGCGCGCACACCAAGGCGCGCATCGAGTCGATCGACGATGCGCGGGTGCGCGACGAGCTTGATGCTGGCAAGGTGGTCATCGTCACCGGTTTTCAGGGCGTCGACCCGAACAACAACATCACCACTCTGGGGCGCGGGGGGAGTGACACCTCGGCGGTGGCGGTGGCCGCAGCGCTCAAGGCGGCCGAATGCATGATCTTCACCGACGTCGATGGCGTCTACACCACCGATCCGCGGGTGGTGCCAGAAGCGCGCCGCCTGCTGCGCATCAGCTTTGAAGAAATGCTGGAAATGGCCAGCTTGGGCAGCAAAGTGCTGCAAATTCGCTCGGTGGAATTCGCCGGCAAATACAAGGTGCCTCTGCGGGTGCTCTCCAGTTTCACACCGCCAGAGATCGACCTCGCCGTTGAGGCCGCGTCCGGCACCCTGATCACTTTTGAGGAAGACGAAGATATGGAACGCGCTGTTGTCTCCGGGATCGCATTCAACCGCGATGAAGCCAAGTTGTCTGTGTTGGGTGTGCCCGACACGCCTGGTATTGCTTACCAAATTTTGGGTGCGGTGGCTGAAGCCAATGTTGAGGTCGATGTGATCCTGCAGAACTCGGGGCGCGACGGAAAGACCGACTTCAGCTTCACCGTGCAGCAAGGCGACTACCAAAAAACCCTTGATTTGCTCACGAAGGTCGTGGCGCCCAGGTTGGGCGCGGAAGAGGTCACCGGCGACCCGCGCATCTGCAAGGTCAGCATCGTGGGCATCGGCATGCGCAGCCACGTGGGTGTGGCAAGCCGCATGTTCAAGTGCCTGAGCGATGAGGGCATCAACATCCAGATGATCTCCACCTCCGAGATCAAAACATCGGTGGTGATTGACGAGAAATACATGGAGCTGGCGGTGCGCGCACTGCACCGCGAGTTCGATCTCGATCAGCCCGCCGACAGCATCTCGCAGTGATGTCGATTTGCTGTGCGGACGACAGGGCCGCCAGCGAGTTGAGGCATAATCATAGGCTTCGGAGCGATGACCGAGTGGCCGAAGGTGCTCCCCTGCTAAGGGAGTATGGGGGTTAAACCCCATCGAGGGTTCGAATCCCTCTCGCTCCTCCAAGACCAGAGAAACCCGTCCACATCTTGCATATGGGCGGGTTTTTTTTGCCTGTCACCTGTTTGTGTTGGTGCAACCGCGACCCATTTTTTCACCTCGCTGTGGACAATGTCGCCATGTCTTCGCCCACCACAACCACACTCACCACCACCGCATTTGCCACGCTGTTGTTGATCGCTTTCATGATGGGCGCCAACCATGTGGCGGCTCGGCTGGCGTTTGACCATGGGGTGGATGTTGCGACCGCGGTTGCGTTTCGCAGTGGCGTCACGGCGCTGGCGGTCACGCTGTTGCTGCTCTGGCAACGCGTGCCAGTGCGGCTCACGGTGCGCCATCGCAAGGTCTTGCCGATCATTGGTGTGTTGGTGGCTGTGCAGAGTCTCTGCCTGTATTCGGCGGTGGCCCGCTTGCCGGTAGCGCTGGCTTTGCTGGCGTTCAACACCTATCCGTTGTGGACGGCTCTGTGGGCGCGGGTTTTCTACGCGCACCGGCCTGAGCCGCAACTGCTGCGGGCAATGCCGGTGCTGTTGATTGGACTGGCGCTGGCGCTCGACGTCTTTGGCGCTGCCTCCAGCCTCTCGGCGGCGGCGCATTGGGGTGAGATTGGGGTGGGCGTGGCGTTTGCGCTCGCGGCGGCTGCCACTTTTGGGCTGGCGCTGGTGCTGACCCAGCACGAAGCGGCCGACCTGGATGGGCGTTTGCGCACCGCGACCACCATGGGCATGGTGGCGCTGCTGGCTCTGGTGGGTGTGGGCACGCAGGATGGCTTTCACCTGCCTCAAGCGCCGCTGGGCTGGCTGGGGCTGGTGGGCCTGACGGTGTTGTATGGCACCGCATTCACAGTTCTGTTCACCGTGCTGCCACGGCTCGGTGTGGTGGGCAATTCGGCGATCATGAATGTGGAGCCGATCTTTGCGCTGGTGCTGGCTTGGGCGTTGCTGGGCCAGTCGATCGCGCCGGTGCAGATCGCCGGTGGTTTGCTGGTGGTGGCGACCGTGATGTGGCTGGGGCTGAGACGGCGGGCATAGGCGCCCGCCAAAGCAGTGAATCCGTGGGAACGGCACAGCTGCGAAGGCGTTGGCTGATGCTGTCGTTGGCCTGTTGCGGCAGTGCCGCTCGCTACGAGGACATGGTTTTCCTTGTGGCGCGAAGCTGGGCCAACGAGGTGAATTTGTAGGAGCGGCAACGCCGCGATGGCGAAGCAGCCAGCCTCAGTCGTCGAGCGAGGCGCTCCAGCGGTCGTTCCAGGCATCGGGTTCGCGGGTCTGCTGCAGCTCGCGGCGGTCGCGTTTGGTGGGCCGACCTTGGGTGATGGTGTTTGCTGGTTCGGGGGCAAGCCGGCGCTGCTCGGCGGCTGCTTGGCGCAGCGCCAGTGAGTCAGGCGTTTCCTCATACAGCAGGGTGGCCACGGGAGCAGGGCCACGCACGCCCGACAGTGCCTTGACGATTACTGTGCGGGTGACTGGCCCGGTGCGGATGGTCATGGTGTCCCCAATCTTCACCTCTTTGGCAGGCTTGGCGTTTTGCCCGTTGACCAACACCCGCCCTTTGTCGATTTCTTCGCTGGAAAGGCCGCGCGTCTTGTAGAAGCGCGCGGCCCAGAGCCATTTGTCGAGGCGAACCTTGTCGGCGGTGGTGGTTGGTGTCATGGGCTGGGAGGCTTGTGGTGGGGGAATTGGGGTGGAAACAGGGCATCATGGGTCGCTGCAAGGGGCAGCTGCACCCGCGCGTCCAAGCCGACGGTGCGGCCATCTGGTCTGCGGTTGTCGAGTGTGATGTGTCCGCCCAATGATTGCGCAATACCGTGGCAGATCGCCAGGCCCAAGCCCGCACTGTCGGTGTGCCCGTGGTTGTGGTCGGTGGCAAACGGCTGAAACAGGCGCTGTCGCAGCGCGCTGGAGATACCAGGCCCGCTGTCGCTCACGCACAGGCTGGCCTGACCCGCGTCGATGTGCAAAGAGACGGTGAGCGAGCCGCCCAGCGGCGTGTGTTTGATCGCGTTGTGCAGCAGGTTGCGGCTGAGCTCGCGCAGCGCCCAGACGTGCGATCGCACGGGTGCGCTTTGGGTGGTGATGGAAAAGTCGAGCGCTCGTTCGGCGATCAGCGGCGCAACATCGAGCGCCACGCTGCGCACCACCTCGGCCCAGTCGTTCACCGGCGCGTCGGTGTCTTGGCGCAGCTGTTCCACCTTGGCCAGCGCCAGCATCTGGTTGGCCAGCTCGGTGGCTTGCTGCACCGTGTGGGCGAGCTCGGCGAACGCCTGCTGCGGCGCCACATCGCCGCGCTGAGCCGATTGCAGCTGCGTCTTCAAAACGGCCAGCGGCGTGCGCAGCTGGTGCGAGGTGTCGCGCACGAAGCGCTTTTGTTGATCGAGCAACTGCGACAACCGAGCCATGTGCTGGTTGGTTGCGTCCACCAGCGGCAGCAGCTCGCGCGGTGCACCGGCACGCGGCAGCGGGGAGAGGTCGTTGTCGCTGCGGCGGCGCAGCGAGCGGCTTAAATCGCGCACCGGCCGGGTCGCGCGCTGCACCACCAGCACCACAACGAACACGATCATGGTCACCAAGGCAGCTTGACGCCACACCGTGTCCACCAGAATTTGACGCGCCAACGTCTCGCGCAGCTCCAGCGTTTCGGCCACCTGGATGGTGGCCATGCCGCTGCCCGCTGCACCGGCCACGGGTTGCAGCAGCACCGCCATGCGCACCGGAACGCCGCGGTAGCTGTCGTCGTAGAAATGCACCAGCGCGGCGTAGATCTGTTGTTCGGGCAGTGTGGCGGGCACGGTGGGCAGGTCCTCGAAACCCGAGACCATCTCACCCGAAAAACCGCTGACGCGGTAATAAAGTCGGCTTCGGTTGTCGGCTTCGAAGGCTTCGAGCGCGGAGTAGAGCAGGGTGGCCTGCAGACGGGGCGCATCTGCTTGCCCGACCACCTGCAGTTGCTCGCTGAGCGACTTGGCCGTAGCCAGCAGGGTGCGGTCGTAGGCGGTGTCGGCGGCAGCCAGTGCTTGGCGGTACAGCACCACGGTGTTGATGAGCACAAAAAGACCGAGTGGCAGCAGGATGCCCAACAGGAGGGTGCGGCGCAGCGAAACCGGCTTGCGCTCGATCCCGCTGGGCGCTGCTTCGCCAATGTCAGGCATGGGCTTTGAGCAGATAGCCCAGACCGCGCAGCGTGACCAGCTGCACGCCAGTGGGCGTCAGTTTTTTGCGCAAACGGTAGGCCACTACCTCAATCGCTTCCAGCTGCACCTCGCGCTCGACGGCGAACACCAAATCAAACAGCCGCTCCTTGGCCACCGCCTGGCCAGGGCGGGCCAGCAGGGCGCGCAACAGCGAAAGCTCGCGTGGGGCGAGGTCAAGCACCGCGCCCTCGAAGGTGACGGCGCCGCTGTCGCTGGCCACACGCAAACCGCACCAAGCGGCTGTTTGCGTGGCGTGGGCTTGCGGAGCCTCGCCTGCGCTGCTGGCGCGGCGCACCAGGGCGCGCAAGCGGGCTTCGAGCTCGTCGAGATCAAAGGGTTTGGGCAGGTAGTCGTCGGCGCCGGTGTTCAGGCCAATGATGCGGTCGCCCACGGTGCCGCGAGCGGTCAGGATGATCACTGGTGTGGTGAGCCCGGCGGCGCGCGCATCGCCCAGCACCTGCAGGCCGTCGCGCCCGGGCAGGCTGAGATCGAGCAGTACCGCGTCGGGCAGGCTTGCCTGCCACAGCGCCAGCGCGCGCAAGCCGTCGCCGCAGGTCAGCACCTGCATGCCACGTCGCTCCAGCGTCCGCTGCAGCGTGGCCTGCATGGCGGTGTTGTCTTCGACCAGGAGCAGTTTCATTCGGGAACGATTATGAACAGTCACTCCCTGTCAGCGTCTCTCAGGGTTTGCCCCAGTCGAAACGACAGCCGAATGACAGCGAGAGGCATGAACATGGGCGCTCCCCACCACAACAGGAGACAGACATGCGCCGCGACACGTTCCTCAAATCCTTGGCCGCCATGGCTGCTGCAGGCTCACTGCCTGGCATCGCCTGGGCCAACGCCAACATGAAGATGATGATCCCCGCCAATCCGGGTGGTGGCTGGGACAGCACCGGCCGCGCGCTGGGCAAGGCCTTGCAAGACGCGGGCGTGGCCAGCTCGGTTAACTTCGAGAACAAGGGCGGTGCGGCCGGTGCGATCGGCTTGGCGCAGTTCTTCAACGCCAGCAAGGGCGACCCGAATGCGCTGATGGTGATGGGCGCGGTGATGCTCGGCGGCATCATCACCGGCAAGCCACCGGTTTCCATCACGCAGATCACGCCGATTGCGCGGCTGACCACCGAGTTCAACGTGTTTGTGTTGCCGGCCGACTCGCCGTTCAAGACCATGAACGACGTGGTTGAGCAACTCAAGAAGGACCCGGGCAGCGTGAAATGGGGCGGCGGATCGCGCGGCTCCACCGAGCACATCGCTGCGGCGCAAATCGCGCAGGCCGTGGGGGTGCAGCCGTCGAAGATCAACTATGTGCCGTTCCGGGGCGGCGGTGAGGCGGTGGCCGCGATCCTGGGCGGCAACGTCACCGTGGGCGGCAGCGGCTACAGCGAATTCCAGCAGTACATCGAGAGTGGCAAGATGCGGCCGATCGGGGTCACCTCGGGCCAGCGCTTGGCGGGCATCAACATCCCCACGCTGAAAGAGCAGGGCATCGCTGTGGAAATCGGCAACTGGCGCGGCGTGTTTGGCGCAGCCGGCATCAGCGCCGCCGAGCGCCAAGCACTGACCGACCGCGTGGTCAAGGCGACCAAGAGCGCAGCTTGGACCGAATCGCTCGCCAAGAACAACTGGACCGCCGCCCTGCTGACCGGCAAGGCATTTGACGACTTCGTGGACCGCGACTTCTCCACCCTGCGCGCGACCATGGTGCGCGCCGGTATGGTCTGATCCTGTCCACCGGATGGCTCGCTCGCTGAGGCGGGCGGGCCACCAGCCATTGTTTCGCTGACCCGCCTGCGCGCACGAGCCGCCGGGCGAGGCCGCCGCATGGAGATCGTGCATGAACCCCAGTCCTTCTCCCGTCCCGTCGTCTCCCGATTCCAACCAACCGCCCGTTGCCGGGCGCGGTGTCGGCCAGTTGCTGGTGGGTGCGGGCGCGCTCGGCGTCGCGGCGGTGCTCGCTTACGGTGCCACCTCGATCTCGTCCGATGCTGGCTACGCGGGGGTCGGGCCAAACTTCCTGCCGTGGGTGGTCAGCGCTGCGCTGGCCATCTGCGGTAGCCTGCTGATCTTTGAGGCGCTGACGGGTGGCTACCGACAGATGGATGTGCCCTCGGGCGCACCGCGTGGCGACTGGCATGCGCTGGCCTGGGTGTCGGCGGGCGTGCTGCTCAACGCCACCCTCATCACCACCATCGGCTTCATCTTGAGTTGCGCGTTGTGCTTCACGCTGGCGGTGCGCGGCCTGCGCGCCAGCGAAGGCAAACCGGCGGGCAACCTGCGCCAGACGGTGATGGACGCTGTGACTGGCATGCTGATCGCAGCGCCGGTGTACTGGTTGTTCACCAAACTGCTGGCTGTGAACCTGCCGGGGCTCTCATCGACAGGCTGGATCTGAAGCCATGATGGACATCCTCAACCAATTGCTCGGCGGCTTTGCCACAGCAGGCACGCCGATCAACCTGCTGTGGGCACTGGCTGGTTGCGCGCTGGGCACAGCCATTGGTGTGCTGCCCGGTCTTGGCCCGGCGGTGACGATCGCCATGCTGCTGCCGATCACCGGTCAGGTCGAGCCCACCGCGTCGATGATCTTCTTCGCCGGCATTTACTACGGCGCGATGTACGGCGGCTCGACCACCTCCATCCTGCTCAACACGCCAGGTGAGACCGGCACCATGGTGACCGCGCTGGAGGGCTTCAAGATGGCCAAGCATGGTCGCGCTGGCGCAGCGCTGGCCACCTCGGCCATCGGCTCGTTTGTGGCCGGCACCATCGCCACCATTTTGGTCACGCTGTTTGCCCCCATCCTGGCGAAGTTTGCGGTGCGGCTCGGCCCGCCGGAATACTTCTGTCTGATGTTGCTGGCCTTCACCACTGTCAGCGCGGTGCTGGGCAAAAGCACGCTGCGTGGCATGACTGCGCTCTTCTTCGGTCTGGCGCTGGGGCTGGTGGGCATCGACCAGATCACCGCCCAGGTGCGCTACACCGGCGGTGTGATGGAGTTCATGGACGGCATTGAGGTGGTGTTGGTGGCGGTCGGTCTGTTTGCGGTGACCGAGGCGCTTTACAACGCGCTGTACGAGGGCCGCAGCGCCAACGACATGAACAAGCTGAACAAAGTGCACATGACGCGCACCGAGTGGCGCCGCTCGTGGCCAGCCTGGTTGCGCGGTACCGCGATTGGCTTTCCCTTCGGCACCATCCCCGCCGGCGGCTCCGAGATCCCCACCTTTCTGAGCTACGCCGCCGAGCGCAAGCTGGCCAAGCCAGCGCACCAAGCCGAGTTCGGCACGGTGGGCGCAATCGAAGGCGTGGCTGGGCCCGAGGCGGCCAACAACGCCGCCGTCACCGCCACATTGGTGCCGCTGCTCACGCTCGGCATTCCAACCTCGGTCACCGCTGCCATTTTGCTCAGCGCTTTGCAGAACTACGGCATCAACGCTGGGCCGCAGCTGTTCCAAACGTCGGGCGATCTGGTGTGGGCACTGATCGCCTCGCTTTACATCGGCAATGTGATGCTGCTGGTGCTCAACCTGCCGCTGGTGGGGCTTTGGGTGAAGCTGCTCAAGATACCCAAGCCGCAGCTCTACGCTGGCATCCTGATCTTCGCCACCGTGGGTGTGTACGGCATGCGCCAGAGCGCGTTCGACCTGTATCTGATGTACGGCCTGGGCCTGCTCGGCGTGGTGATGCGCCGTTACGACTTCCCCACCGCGCCTGTCATCGTCGGCCTCATCCTGGGGCCGCTGGCGGAAGCGCAGATGCGCAACGCCTTGTCGATCGGCGAGGGCAGCTGGTGGGTGTTTGTCGAGCGGCCCATGTCGGCCACGTTGCTGGCGGTGGTAGTGCTGGTGCTGGTAACGCCGCGTCTGCTGGCCTGGCGCCGACGGGCTTAAAGCGAGTTTGCCTCAGTCTTTTGCGCCCAACGCAAGGGCGCGCTCGCGGCTGGCTTTGAGCGCCATCGGGTCGTCTGCCTGCTGCGTCGCCCAGCCTTGCAAATGGCGCTCCGTGAGGTCGGTCAACGCTCGCATCCAGTCGGGGCTGTCGTTCAGGCACTCGATGTACTGAAACTGCTCGCCGCCCGCATGCATGAATGCCTCGCGCGCTTCCATGCTGATTTCTTCCAGCGTTTCCAGGCAGTCGCTGGTGAAGCCGGGGCAAACCACATCCACGCTCTTGGTGCCGGCCTGAGCCAGCGCCACCAGCGTGGGTTCGGTATAGGGCTCCAGCCACTTGGCCTTGCCGAAACGCGATTGGAAGGTGACCTTGTAGCGGTCTTTGGCCAGGCCCAGGTGTTCGGCCAGCATGCGGCCGGTTTTGTGGCACTCGCAGTGGTAGGGGTCGCCGAGCTCAAGCGTGCGTTCGGGCACGCCGTGAAAGCTCATGACCAGCTGCTCCTTCTGGCCGTGGTGCGTCCAGTGGGCGCGGATTTTGTTTGCCAGGGCTTCGATGTAGCCGGGCTCGTCGTGGTAGCGGTTGATGAAGCGCAGCTCGGGGATTTGCCGCGTTTTCAAGGCCCACAGCGCCACTGCGTCGAACACGCTGGCGGTGGTGGTACCGCTGTATTGCGGGTAAGCGGAAGCGATCAGCACCCGATTGACGCCTTGGGCCTTGAGCTCGTCGAGCACCGAGGCAATCGAGGGGTTGCCGTAACGCATTGCGTAACGCACCGTCACCTGGTGGCCGCGCTCGCCAAGGTAGCCGCGCAGCAGCGTGGCCTGCTTTTCTGTCCAGACTTTGAGTGGAGAGCCCTCCGCCGTCCAGACACTGGCGTATTTAGAGGCCGATTTTTTGGGCCGCACCCGCAAAATGATCCCGTGCAGGATCAGCATCCACAGGGCTCTGGGAATTTCCACCACACGGTGGTCGCCCAGGAATTCGGCTAGGTAGCGGCGCAGCGCTGGGGCGGTGGGCTCGTCGGGAGTGCCGAGGTTGCAATACACCACGGCGGTGCGCGGGGCTTGGCCGTGGGCGTAGGGTGGTTCTTGTTGAAATCGCATGCGCTATTCTCCCGCAGACATGAAGACCCCCAAATCTCCTGCGTCAGCCCTGGATCCGCAGCGCATCCGCGCCATCACCCTCGATCTGGACGACACGTTGTGGCCGATCTGGCCCACCATCGCGCGCGCCGAGGGCATGTTGCAGCAGTGGCTTGACGCGAATGCTCCGGCGACCGCCGCCCTTGGGCGCGACAAAGACACGCTGCGCGCGGTGCGCACCCAAATGCAGACGCTGCGCCCAGACCTGGCGCACGACATGAGCGGGCTGCGCCGCGAGTCGATCCGGGTGTTGCTGCAACGCGCGGGCGACGACCCGGCGCTGGCCGAGCCAGCTTTCGAGGTGTTTTTTGACGAGCGCCAGCGCGTCGATCTGTTTGAAGATGCCTTGCCCGCGCTCGAATTTCTGGCCAGCCGCTACCCGCTCGTGGCGCTGTCCAATGGCAACGCTGATGTGCAGCGGGTCGGTCTGGGCGCGCATTTCCGCGCCAGCATCAGCGCTTTCAAATTTGGCGTGGCCAAGCCCGACGCGCGCATCTTTCATGCTGGTGCTGCCGCCGCAGGTGTGGCCGCGGCCGAGGTGCTGCACATCGGCGACGACGCGCATCTTGACGGTGTGGGCGCACTCAATGCCGGCATGCAGCTGGCCTGGGTCAACCGCGCCGACCATCCTTGGGAGCACGCGCCGCTGCAGCCGCACATCACCGTGACCGACCTGCTGGTGTTGTGTCGCGCCCTGTCCTGACCGCCGTTTCAAGTCCGACCGACCATGAGCCTCACGATCTACGGCATTGCCGCATCCCGCGCTGTGCGTCCGCTTTGGGCCGCCACCGAGCTGGGCCTGCGTTTCGAGCACATCCCGGTGAATTACCAGACCGGCGCCACCCGCACGCCTGGGTTCCTGGCGATCAACCCCAACGGCCACATTCCAGTGGTGGTGGACCACCGCGCGAGCGACAACGGTGACGATGGCGGTGACGTGGTGGTCTGGGAAAGCATGGCGGGCGCGCTCTATATCGCTCGCCACCACGGCCAGCCTGATGGCCTGAGCATCACGCCAGCCAGCCCGCGCGAAGACGCCGATGCGCTGCGCTGGAGTTTCTGGACAGTGAGCGAATGCGAGAGCGATGCGCTCACCGTGCTGATGCACCGCATGGTCATGCCACCCGAGCGGCGCAAACCCGAGCTTGTCGAAGCCGCCGAGCGGCGCCTAGCCGTGCCGTTGCGGGTGATCGAACAGCATCTGGTGGCGCAGCGAGCCCGGGGGCAGGTCCATCTGGCAGCGGCTCGCTTCACCGTGGCCGATCTGTGTGTGGCCAGCGTGCTGAACTGGGTGCGCCCGGCCCGCTCGTTGATGGACGCGCATCCGCTCACGCGGGACTGGGTGTCGCGATGCATCGAGCGGTCGGCGCACCAGACGGTGAAGGCGGCCGGCTGAACGCAGCGGCGAGTCAGTCGGTTCTGGACCTGAGTAGGCTCACCAGCCCCAGAGCAGCTTCTTCGAGATCCAGCCGTTGTCGCCGCTGGGGCGCATCACACGAACCCAACCGTCGCGTTTTTCTTTCGTGCGCAGCAGCTCGCCGTAGTTGGCCTTGCCCACAATGCGGTGCTGAGTGCCGGGGCCTTGGCGCAGGTTGGCGTTGTTCACCTTGACGACGTGGTGCGGCGTGCGCCCGGTGAGCGAGGCGGCCACCCAGCCGGTGTCGCCCTCAAAGTCGCGCACCTGCACCCAGCGGTTCTTGCGCTGCACCACCTGCAGCGGGTAGCCGCGCTGGAGTTCCCACAGCACATCGGTGTTGGTGCTCGGCCCGGAGCGCATGTTGAGCATGCTGCCTTTGACGCTGACCATTTGCTGGGCCGGTTGGGCTTGCACCGCCTGGGTGGTCAGCACCATGAGGCAAGTGGCGACCAGGGTTGCGATTTTTCGGGTGTGGTGGGTCCATGTCATCCGCTGAGATTCCTTTTTGTGAGGGGTTGAAAGTGGAAGCATCGGTGGGAACGCTTGTGTGAGCGCAGGTTCCCCGGTCAGGTCGTCCGGCTTGATTGACAAGCGCGGAGTGCATCGAAAAGCAGCACCGATGGTACCGCCCCAGTTTTTTTGGCTGGCCGCCTGCCTGCGATTCAGAGCTGGGCCACTGCTGCGAGGCCGCTGCGCACCGCGCCTTCCAGGGTGGCCGGGTAAGGGCCTGCAACATAGTCGCCCGCTGCCCACAGGCCGGGCGAGATTGCTTGCGCTGGCCGGTGCAAGCCGGGCGTGCAGGCAAAGGTGGCGCGCTTGTCGACCACGGTCTGAATCGGCTGCAGCGTGGCCAGACCCAGTTGCTCACGCGCTTGGTGCAGCACCGCCGCTTCCAAAGCGTCGCGTTCGCCTTGGCTGGCACTGATGACAAAGGCCAGCACACCTTGTGCCGATGCATCTGCCGGGTTGAGCTGGCCGCGGTCAAAAACAAACTGGGCTGGTGCCTGCGCCGTGCTGCGCAGCGCCATCATGGGCGCTGGCAAGTGCGCGCCAGCTGCCCAGGCGTAAACGGTGGTGATGGCGGCGAAGTCCAATGCTGCTGCGTCGTTGGCCCAGGCCATCAGTCGTGCGCTTGCGTCAACGTGGCTCGCCTGCGCATGGCGGCCTGCCTGTTGCATGGCTTGCGCAGCAGGGGTGGCGGCGGTGGCCCAGATCACGGCGTCGAAATGCTGCTGGGTGGTCTCACCGTTGTGGCGGCTTTGCAAGTGCCATCCACCTTGAGCGGGCCGCAGGGCGTCAACGCGAGCGCCCAAGTGGACACGGCTGCTGCGCGGGTGGTTGGTTGGCAGCCAGTGCGCAGCGGTCTGCGGAAACAGCGCGCTGAGATCCACCCGGGGCAGCAGCAGGCTGGACGCCGACCAGCTGCCCGCCTTCGGGCCAAACAGCGCGTCGCGCATCACCCGCAGGAACACCTGGGCGCTGGCTTGAGCCGCAGGGAGGTTCAGCGCCGAGACACACAAGGGCTCAATCAGCTCGTCCATCACCCGCTGGGGCAGGGCTGCGCACAGCGCGCCCACGGTCAGCGCCGGCGCGCAGGCAAAGCCCGCAAGGCGCCAGGCCAGCGATGCGCGTACCAGCGCCAGCCGCTCGCCCCACGACCAGCCGCGCGCGGTAGCGATCGCGGCCAGCGCGTCCAGCGGCGCGGGCAGCGGCGCTGCCCAAGCGGGCGTCTGCAAGCCGCCGCCGTCGGGGTAGGGCAGGGCCAGCGGCAAAGCCACTAGGTTCTGCTCGGGCGCCAAGCCGACGTGACGCATCAGCCGCAATGACTCGCTGTAAGCGCCGATCAAGATGTGCTGCCCGTTGTCCAGCGTCAGCGCCACACCGTCAGGCCGCGTGGCTGCCAGCGCCCGTGCCCGCCCGCCCAACACCCGGGCCGCCTCAAACACGGTGACGTCGATCCCCCGATCGGCCGCCGCCACCGCTGCGGCCATGCCCGCCCATCCACCCCCGACGATGGCGAGTTTCACGCTGCGCAGCGGTGGAGTCGCGAACCAGCGTCGCAGGCGATGGAGCGCAGGGGGACAATGAATTCAGCGCTGGGCCGCTCCAAGCCGAATTTGCACCCCCTCGCGGGGCTGAGGACCGTGGCTCCGAGCCTGCCTGCGCAGGCTTGGACAGTCGAAAGAGGTACGGCTGCTGGCCGTGCCGCGCCCTGCAAGGAGCGACCCGCAAAGCGGTAGAGCGTGGGGGCTGCGTTCACAACCGCCCCAACGCTTGCACCTTCCAGGCCAACCAGAATTTGCGCAGCGGTGTGAGGCCCACGCGTTTCGTGAGCACCAGCAACGGCTCTGCCGCGATCTCTTTCAGCAGGGTTCGGTAGATGCTGGCCATCATCAGACCCGGTTTCTGGCTGCGCCGATCGGCCTCGGGCAGTAGGGCCAGCGCCTCGTCGTAGCTGCGCAGCGCGCGTTCGCACTGAAACCGCATCAGGGCGGCGAAGCGGCGGTGGAAGTCGGCTGTGTCCATGCCAGGCGCAGCACCTCGCTTGACCAGTTCATGGGCCTTGACATCGAATTGTTGCAACTCGTTGACCGGCAGGTAGATGCGGCCGCGCACCGCATCCTCGCCCACGTCGCGCACGATGTTGGTGAGCTGAAAGGCCAACCCGAGATGGTGTGCATAAGTGGTTGTTTCTGGCTGGGTCTGGCCAAAAATGCTCGCCGCCACCTCGCCCACCACGCCAGCCACCAAGTGGCAGTATTGCTGCAGGTTGACGAAATCCAGGTAACGGTTTTGCTCCAGATCCATCTGGCAACCGTCGATCACCGCCAGCAGGTGCCTGGGCTCAATGCCAAACGCGGCGGTGTGGGGCATCAGCGCTTGCATCACCGGGTGGTTTTTTTCACCCGCGTAGGCCTGGGCCACTTCGCTGCGCCACCAGGCGAGCTTGGTCTGGGCCACCCCCACATCGCTGACCTCGTCCACCACATCGTCCACCTCTCGGCAGAACGCGTAGAAGGCGGTGATGGCGGCGCGGCGCTCTGGCGGCAGGAAAAGGAAGGCGTAGTAAAAGCTGCTGCCCGAGGCGGCGGCTTTTTGTTGAACGTAGTCTTGAGGCGTCATGGGCTGGGCTGAGTGTAATCAGCACCACTGGCAGGCCGTGTGGCGGTGGGCTTGTTCGAGGACTTTGCCCAATAGATGACTGGGTTCCTCAGTCGTTTTTGGCGGTCAGTCTCGCTTAAGTGAGCTGGGAGAACAATCGCCCTGCGATACCGCAACAACAATCCTCACGAGGCTCTCCATGTCCCCAACCAATCGTCGCGTTTTCATGCTCAAAGTCGCTGCTGGCGGTTCCGCTTTGGCGCTGGCCAATGTGGCCCATGCCCAAGCTGCGCCCATGCTCAGCGAAAAGGACCCCCAGGCGGTGGCGCTGGCCTACGTGGCCGATACCACCAAGGTCGATGCCAAGAAGTTTCCCAAGCACACCGCTGCTCAAATGTGCAGCAACTGCGCGCTGTACAGCGGCAAGGCGGGCGAGGCGTCTGGCCCTTGCGGCATCTTCCCCGGCAAGCAGGTGGCTGCCAAAGGCTGGTGCTCGGCCTACGCCAAGAAGGCCTAATTGCCCCCGATCAACTGGACTGGATCCGGCTCAGTTGATCGCGCTGGCGCCACCTCGACCACAGGTCGACGCCATGCAACACGCCTGAGAGCGCCATCCACATCGCAGGCATCTGCCAGCCCGAGTCGTTCAGGCTGGTGCGCAATGCAAACATCAGGCACAAACCGGAACCGAGGTTGAGCAGATAGGCTCGAAACCAAGCGTGACGCCCGGTGATCTGCACCCAAAGCCCAAGCAAAAGCACTTCGGCCAAGGTAAAGCTCAACGCCAAGTCCACCCAACGGCCGTTGTTCCAAAGTTCCTGCATGGTGGGGAACACCATCAGACCTTCGCCAAGCCAAGCAGGTGGCTCATGTCTTTGAGGAAGATGCGCACATGCGCCATTGGCTTTTTGCGGGTCAGCTTCTTGTTCATGTACGACTCAAAGGTGAGCTGCTGCACGTCGCGGTCGTCGCAGATTTTCACGAAACGCTCTCGCCTCTTCTCGTTGCAGTACCAGAACCATTGCATGATGCCCAGCACCATGAACACCGTGCCGTGCATTTTCATGAAGCGCTTGCGCGCGAGCTTGAGCGACTTCACATTGCCGGTCAGCAGCAGCGCTTGCACCGCCTCAGCGGCCAGCTGACCACCCACCATCGCGTAGTAAATGCCTTCGCCCGAAGCCGGGGCCACCACACCCGCGGCGTCGCCTGCGAGCACCACGTCACGCCCGTTGTCCCAGCGTGGCAAAGGCTTCATGGGAATTGGCGCCCCTTCGCGACGCAGCGTCTCTGCCCCTGCCAAGCCACTGGCCTCGCGCATGCGCTGCACCGAGCCCTTCAGTGAAAAACCTTTGTCGGCGCTGCCGGTGCCCACGCTCAGCGTGTCGCCGTGCGGGAACACCCAGCCGTAAAAATCGGGGGAGAAGCGTCCTTGGTAGTACACATCGCAGCGTGAATCGTCGTAGCTGGCCGGGCGCTGATCGCCCTGAGGCGCACGCACGATCTCGTGATAAGCGAACACGTATTTGGTGCGCTCGGCACCGGGCACGCCGCCTTGACGCGCCACGCCAGAGCGCGCGCCGTCAGCGCCGATGATGCTGCGGGCCCGCACCCGCGTCGGCACACCCTCACCACGCTGTTTGTCACCGTGTTTGCCGGGGCGCTCGGTGTAGTGCACCACGCTCACACCATCGCTGTCGCGGCTGAGGGTGTCGAAATTGCCGGTGCGGCGCACCGCTCCCGCTGCCTCGGCGCGCTCGCGCAGCCATTCATCGAATGCTTCGCGGTCCACCATGCCCACAAAGCCATTTTCGATGTGCATGTCCACCTGCTTGTGGGAGGGCGCGATCATGCGCGCGCAGCGCGCTTTGGCCACCAGCAGCTCGTCGGGGATCTCGAAATCCTGGATCAGGCGCGGCGGAATCGCACCACCGCAGGGCTTGATGCGCCCGCCGCGGTCCAGCAGCAGCACCGAATGCCCTTGTTTGGCCAGTTCGTGAGCAGCGGTGGAGCCCGACGGGCCGCCGCCGATCACCACCACGTCAAAAATTTCGTCTTGTGTGTTCATCAGGCTTGCCTCGGATGGTTGGCGACGCGCAGGAGCGTGCGGGGTTGGGGGGAACGCGGGTGCTGAGCTGCTGTGCTCTTGGGAAACGAAAGGAAAGTTGGATGGTGGGTGGGTCTGGCAATACGCCAGTCCAGCGCTGCCAATACCAAAAATGGTGCGCCTTCCAGGCTGGCCCTGCCCAGAGGCTTCATGCGCCGCTCCCCAGGCTGCGCACGGCGAAGGCGCTGACCATCATGCCGGCCACGAACAGTGGCACACCAAAGCCGCTGTACATCAGCGCCCGTTCGGTGGGTTTGGCCAGGAACCAGCTCATCATGTAGTACTGGAAGGTGAGCAGCGCGACGATGGCCGCTGCGTGCAGCGGGCGATCCCAAGAGATCAGCAACAGGATCACGATCATCTGGGGAATGGCCATGAACCAGCAGGCAACGCTCGCGGCGCGGTCAACGCCGAGTTGCACCGGCAGCGAACGCACGCCCATCTGCCGATCACCCGCTACGGCCTTGAAATCGTTGAGCGTCATGATGCCGTGGGTGCCAGCGCTGTAAAGCGCTGCCAGCGCCAGCGACTCGCCGCGGGGCATGGCGCCGCCGGCCATGACCGCTGCACCAGTCACCCAAGCAATGCCCTCGTAGCTGATGCCACAGGCCGCATTGCCCCACCAGCCGTTTTCCTTCAGCCGCACGGGTGGCGCGCTGTAGGCCCAGGCCAGCAGCAGCCCGATGGCGGCGGCGCCAAATCCCCAGGGACCCAACACCGTGGCCACCGCCAGCGAGATGGCGGTCCAGAGAATCGCGATGTACAGGCCCCACTGGCCAGGCATGCGACCCGAGGGAATGGGGCGCTGCGGTTCGTTGATGGCATCCACATGGCGGTCATACCAGTCATTCACTGCCTGGCTGGTGGCGCAAACCAGCGGTCCGGCGAGGACGACGCCCACAATGGCGAGCATCCAGCGCCCATCCATGGACACGCCAGATGCCACCACGCCGCAGGTAAAAGCCCACATCGGTGGGAACCAGGTGATGGGTTTGAACAGCTCGGTGACGGCTGACAAGGCGGGGCGGGGCATCCCGAGTTTTTACACCCGACGATTCAAAGTGTCAACTAATATTGACAATATTAGATGTCTTGTTAATGTTACACCTTGTCCGTCATGCGAACGCGCTCGGATTGGTCGAAGCCACCGACCAAGGGTCTCAAGCCTGTGTATTTGGCTCAGTGAAGTTTGGACGGATCAGCTTGTCTCAGCGCTCTGGCAGCGCAGGGCAATACTGGTTCACCTGAGTGAAGTCGAGGATTCTTAAGGGCCCGAAGCGGTGGTTGCCCGGCTCTTAAGAAACTTGTGCACGCACGAACCCAAGTTAGGGCTGGCTGCTTGGCTTGCGAAGTCGACTCAATGCACGTCTTCGTTGGTGCCTTCGAGGATGCCGAAGCGGCGCAGCTTGATGTAGAGGCTTTGGCGGGAAAGTCCGAGCATCTCTGCTGCCGATGCCCGGTTGTCGCCGGTGAGTTCGAGCGCGGCCTCGATGCACAGTTGCTCGATCAGATCGGTGGTTTCGCGAACGATGTCTTTCAGCGGCAGTCGGCCGACCAGTTCGGTCATCTGACTCGCCGAGCGCGGCAATTCTTTGGTGGGGCGGCTTTCCATGCCCAGACGGCGCCCCATGTCGCGGATCGTGAAGCCCAAGCAGCGGTCGTTGCCGGCTGTGACCGCCACCGCTGAGATTTCGACTTCCGCCGTGGCGCCGTACTCACCGCGCAACTGGGTGGCAAAGAGGCGCACCGATCCATGTTGGCGCAAATTGGACAGCAACACCCGGAAATCAACTCCGGTGCGTCCCACCCACTTGTCGAGCATCTCGCTACGCGCTTGGTCATCGCTGCCCAACTGACTGAGGTCGAGAAAAGCGCGGTTGGAGCTCAGAATGCGTCCTTCCATGTCGGTGACAACCAAGGCATCGGGCGCGGACTCCATGACTTGGAGCAGTTGCTGGCTGGCCTGCGATGCGCTGGTGGGCACAGCACCTAGCGTGCGGGAGAAGCGCAGCAAAAAGTGCTGGGCGTTTTCTTGGCGGAACTGAGAAGCCGTTAGGACCAAATCTTCTTGGCTGCCGTTCAAGCGGATCGTGACCGGTTCGGCTCGACCGCTGGCGCGCAGACGCTCCAGCAGATCGCGCACCACCTGCTGGCTGGACGAATCAAGGCTTTGGTTAAGCGTCCAGCCCGGCGCCTTGGCCCTCTCGCCAAAGAGTTCGTAGGCAGCGGGATTCGCCTCCTCAATCTTGTCGATCGATCCTTCCAAGATCAACACCGGCTCAGACGCCATCTGGAACAGCAAGCGGTAACGGGTTTCCACTTGGCGCAGCCGCCAATAGTCCCGCTCCATCGATTGTTGGGCGTTCAACAGCCGTTGCTGTAGAGCCACCTGTGGGCGCAGATCGCGTCCAAAAGCCACCGAATGCCGAGCCCGTTTACCGTCGTTGTCTCGGCGTACCGGCACCAAGGAGTAAGACAAAGGCAGCTCACCGCCATCGCTCAAGGGGTGGTTCACGTGGCGCCAGCGAACACCGTCTTTGGTGGCTTCACCTTGGCTGTTCAGCAAAGCCTCGACTTTGCTGTGGCTTTCGTTGCTGACCGTATCGCTCCATCGCTGACCTACCCAGTTCTGGCATCCCTTCGCCTGCAGATCCTCACTGGCCAGAGAGATATCGCGGATCACGCCGTGCTCGTCCAAGATCAGCACCACATCTGCGGAAGCGGTGATCAGCTCGGCAGCAGCGTCGGCGCTGAGCTGATCAAGGAATGCTTGCGGCATCTGAAGAGGTCGCTTGGCGGAGGCGATCGGGGCCAGCGTCATGGGGGACCTTCTTGGATGGGCGACGCATGGCTGCGCTGAACTGACGGGGGTTTATTCATATCTAAATGCTCATATACGTAAACGGTTACTCAAAACCAACTTTTCTGCTTGGTCGGGTGCCTGACGACCGTTGGCGATGATGGCATCGGCGCCCACTTGAGCGCTTATTTCAGGCTGTGCATCGAACGCCGGGCCACCGCAAATGACAGCGACGCGGGTATTGAGACTGACCTCGCGGACCAGCTTGATGGTTGCGGTCAGGCGGGTTGCGCCAGTGGCGATGCCTAGGGAAAACCCCACCACATCGTACCTGTCTTGCTTGACCATGACAGCTGCCGCATCGGTGGTTAGGAAGCTGGTGACCACGTCCCAGCCAGCGCGGTGAAAAAATTCGGCCACCAGCGACAAACCGAAGGTGTGGTGCTCACCCGGGCAGGGCATGAGCAAAATACGCCGCATTTCCTCGGGCTCTTGCGATGTACGAGGGGGGCCAAACGCCATGCTGTTCTCGCGCAGCACCTTCTGCAGACGCCCCAGGCCCATCGTCACTTCGGTAAAAGTGCACAGGTCGCGATCCCACATCTCTCCGAGGTGTCGAGCCACCGGTGCGAGCAGATCCAGAAAGATCGCCTCAATCGGCACCCCTCGGTCGCGCAGCGAGATCACGCAATCGCGCACCACCCCATCATCTTCGTGCAGCACCAGCTCAGCAAACAGGGCCACGTCCTCGGGTGTCACCCGCTGGTTGCTGGTCACCACATGGTCTGCGCATTCTTTGGGCACACGGTGCGCAAGCATCAGTCGCGGAATGATTTCGTATTCGACCGCCTTAGCCAGCAACACGGAGCGCAGCCCGCTGTCGTTGGAGGCTGTGTCGGTATCGGCACCTGTGCCTAAGCCCAGCAAGTCACCGATTCGGGGTGGTGAGTGGGGGGCTTGCTTGTTGGGACTGCCTTGCCAGTCTTCCAGCATGCTGGACATCGCTTGTTCATCCGCCTTGGATGCGGCTTGCCTCGAAATAGAACCCATGAATCTTGTCTCCTTGGCGCTGGTGCGCGGTTGCCGATTCACGCATGAGCCCGGGACATTGCCGGTGCCTTCTTGCGCCATCAGATGTTTTGCGTGTTGAGAACGTTGAATTCAGACCCCGGATACTGACTTATCCGGCTCCTGTACCCAGACAGGTTTGTACCCCTGTCAACTTCGCACGTCAAAACAAATCACCTTCGCCGTCTAAAAAACTTTACTACGATCAAGAAAAATGTCAATGAAAATATACGTCAATAAAAGTTGACACTTTGAAGCGGAAGCTCTAAATTACCTTCCAGGACGATTCACGGAGACAACCCGATGCAAGCCGAGACGCTGAGAGCCGACAAAATTCGGCCGCTCTACACACCCCAGGAACGCGAACGCCGCGATGCCACGGTTTGGACCTTGGTGCAGGGCATTCTGGCGCCGGTGCAATTCTTGGTGTTCCTCGTCAGCTTGGCGTTGGTGCTGAGGTTTTTGTGGACCGGCGAGGGGCAGGGCGCGGCCACCATCTCTGTGGTGATCAAGACGCTCACCCTCTACGCCATCATGATCACCGGCTGCATATGGGAAAAAGTGGTGTTCGACTGCTACCTGTTTGCCCCAGCGTTTTACTGGGAAGACGTGTTCAGCATGCTGGTGTTGGCCCTGCACACCGCTTACCTGTTGGCACTGTTCTACAGCTGGCTCTCGCCCCGGGATCTGGCGTTGCTCGCGCTGGCAGCCTACGCCACCTACATGGTCAATGCCGGGCAATTCATCTGGAAGCTGCGTATGGCCCGCCTGCAGCACGCCCGCGATACGGCTGCTGCAGGCCAGACCGGGGCCGTTGCGTGAATACCGTGATCCCGATTCAGCCAGCAGTGGGTGGCTGCACCGACGCACCCGTGCTGCGCGAGCGGGGTCAACGTGAGGTGTTTTGTGGGCTCACCGGCATCATCTGGCTGCACCGCAAGATTCAAGATGCGTTCTTTCTGGTGGTTGGTTCGCGCACCTGTGCTCACCTGATCCAGTCGGCTGCCGGCGTCATGATCTTTGCCGAGCCGCGTTTTGCCACCGCCATCATCGACGAGCGCGACCTGGCTGGCCTGGCCGACTGCAACGAAGAGCTCGACCGGGTGGTGACCCGCCTGCTGGCGCGCCGCCCCGAGATCAAGCTGCTGTTCTTGGTGGGTTCTTGCCCTTCCGAGGTCATCAAACTGGATCTCTCTCGCGCTGCCCAGCGCCTTTCAAGCCAGTTCATGCCCAACGTTCGGGTGCTGAATTACTCGGGCAGCGGCATTGAGACCACCTTCACCCAAGGCGAAGACGCCTGCTTGGCCTCGCTGGTGCCCAGCCTGCCGCCAGCCAAAGCCGACGCTGCGCCCGCGCTGATGGTGGTGGGAACCTTGGCCGATGTGGTCGAGGACCAGTTCACCCGCTTGTTCTCTGCCATGGGCTTGGGGTCAGTGGCCTTTTTCCCACCCCGTCACGCCGACCGCTTGCCCAGCGTCGGGCCAAACACCCGCTACCTGCTGGCCCAGCCCTTCTTGGCCGACACCGCTGTCGCTCTGGAGGCGCGCGGTGCTCACCGGCTCAGCGCGCCGTTCCCGCTCGGCGTCGAAGGCACGACGGCCTGGTTGCAAGCCGCGGCTACCGCCATGGGCGTGAACGCCGATCGCTTCGAGCAGGTGACTGCCCCCGCCCGCAGGCGTGCCGAAAGCGCGCTGGTGCGCCAGCGCGTACAGCTGGCTGGCAAGCAGATCTTCTTTTTTCCGGATTCTCAGCTCGAAATCCCGCTGGCGCGCTTTCTGTCGCGGGAACTCGGCATGCTGCTGACCGAAGTCGGCACGCCCTACCTGCACAAGCAGCATCTGGCGCCAGAACTGGCCCTGCTGCCAGCGGGCACCGTGTTGTCCGAAGGTCAGCATGTGGAGAACCAGCTCGACCGCTGCCGCGCTGCCCAACCCGACATAGTGGTGTGTGGTCTGGGGCTTGCCAATCCGTTGGAGGCCGAAGGCTTCACCACCAAGTGGGCCATTGAGCTGGTGTTCACCCCGATCCAGGGCTACGAGCAGGCGGCCGATCTGGCCGAGCTGTTCAGCCGGCCGCTGCTGCGTCGGCAAAAAATCAACAATGCGCCAGTGCCTTTGGCTCTGGGCAAGACGCTGGCTGCCAGCGTGGCAGGAGCCTGAGCCATGCAACTGACGCTCTGGACCTACGAAGGCCCACCCCATGTGGGCGCCATGCGGATTGCTACCGCCATGGAGGGCGTGCACTACGTGCTGCATGCGCCGCAGGGCGATACCTACGCCGACCTGCTGTTCACGATGATTCAGCGCGACGCCAAGCGCCCGCCCGTCACCTACACCACCTTCCAGGCGCGCGATCTGGGCGGCGACACCGCCGAGCTGTTCAAGAACGCCGCGCGGGAAGCCTTTGAGCGCTTCCGCCCGCAAGCCATGATCGTCGGCGCTTCCTGCACCGCCGAGCTGATTCAGGACGACCCGGGCGGTTTGTGCAAGGCGCTCAACCTGCCGGTGCCGGTGGTGCCGCTGGAGCTGCCGTCTTACCAGCGCAAGGAAAACTGGGGCGCCGCCGAAACCTTCTACCAACTGGTGCGCCATCTGGCCGACACCTCGGTGCGCCGCGCTCCTCGCGAGTCGGGCCAGCGCGCTCGCTGCAACATCCTGGGCCCTACCGCACTGGGGTTCCGCCACCGCGACGATTTGCGTGAAATCACGGGTCTGCTGACGCAGATGGACATCGACATCAACGTCACCGCGCCACAAGGCGCCAGCCCTGCCGATCTGGCCCGCTTGGGCGACGCCGATTTCAACGTCGTGCTGTATCCGGAGATTGCCAGCATCGCCGCTGGCTGGCTCAAGCGCACCTTTGGTCAGCCCGTCACCACCGTCGTGCCCATTGGCTCAGGCGCCACCTGCGATTTCATCCGCGAAGTGGCAGCGCTCGCGGGTGTCGATCCCGAGTCGGTGCTGGACAACCCCAACGCACGCGCGCCCTGGTATTCGCGCTCGGTCGATTCCACCTATCTCACCAGCAAGCGCGTCTTCGTGTTTGGCGACGCCACCCATGTGGTCGCTGCGGCGCGCATTGCGCAAGACGAGATGGGCTTCACCGTGGTCGGCTTGGGCACCTACAGCCGCGAGTTCGCCCGCGAAGTGCGCGAAGCCGCTCAGTTGTATGGCGTGGAAGCGCTGATCTGCGACGACTACCTGGACGTTGAAGCACGCATTGCCGAGCTGCAGCCCGAGCTGGTGCTGGGCACCCAAATGGAGCGCCACATCGCCAAACGCTTGGGTATTCCCTGCGCCGTGATCTCAGCCCCCGTGCATGTGCAGGATTTCCCTGCGCGCTACTCACCCCAGATGGGATTTGAGGGCGCCAACGTGCTGTTCGATACCTGGGTGCACCCGCTGATGATGGGCCTAGAAGAGCACCTGATCGGCATGTTCCGAGGCGACGCCGAGTTCCACGAAGACGCGGCACCCTCACACCTGGGTGGCTCAGTGTCGCGTTCGGCGGTTGGTGCAACGCAGCCCGCTGAAGACAGCGCCGAGGTGCCAGACGAAGCCGCCACTGCACAAGCCGACCAAGCCATCGCGGTGGCAGCCAGCAGTTCTGCTCAGGTGGTCGCCACCTGGTCGGCAGATGCCGAAAAAGAGTTGAAAAAGATCCCGTTTTTCGTTCGCGGCAAGGCCCGCCGCAACACCGAACATTACGCCAGGGACCAGGGCCTGCCCGTCATCACTCTAGAGACACTCTACGATGCCAAAGCTCATCACAGCCGCTGAAGCGCAAGCCACGACAAATCAAATTCGTGTCGTGGTCGTCACGATGGACACCCATCTGGCAGGTGCCCTCGGGCGCGCGCAAACCACCTTGGCGCGCGAAATTCCTGGGTTGAGCATGGCATTTCACGCCGCCTCTGAGTACGCCGGCAACGAAGCAGCCATTGCCCGCTGCTGCGAGGACATCGCCCATGCCGATATCGTGGTGGCTGGCATGTTGTTCCTGGAAGATCATTTCCTTCCGGTGCTGCCCGCATTGCAAGCGCGGCGCGACCACTGCGATGCCATGATCTGCATGGCCTCGGCCACCGAAGTGGTCAAGCTGACCCGACTGGGCCAGTTCGACATGGCCAAGCCGGCCAGTGGCCCCATGGCCTTGCTCAAGAAGCTGCGCGGCAACAAGGAAAAGCAATCGACGGGTGGTGCGGCACAAATGGCGATGCTGCGTCGACTTCCACAGCTGCTGCGTTTCGTGCCAGGCACCGCCCAAGATGTGCGTGCCTATTTCATGACCTTGCAATATTGGCTGGGTGGATCGGACGAAAACGTGCTCAACCTGGTGCGCCATGTGGTGAGCCGCGGTGCAACGGGCGAACGCAAAGACATGCGCGCCCTGGTCAAGCCCAAAGCGCCGATTGAGTACCCCGAAGTGGGTGTCTACCACCCGCGCATGCCAGGGCGTTTCGCCTCTGAAGTGTCGGCGCTGCCCGGGCCCGTCATCACACCGGTGGTTGGCACCGTGGGTGTGCTGGTGCTTCGCTCCTACCTGCTTTCGGGCAACTCGTCTCACTACGACGGCGCCATTGCGGCCATGGAAGCGCGCGGCTTGCGCGTGGTGCCGGTGTTCGCGGCCGGTCTGGACTCACGCCCAGCCATTGATCGCTTTTTCTTCGATAACGGCCAGACCACGGTGGACGCGGTGGTCTCCCTCACCGGATTTTCCCTGGTGGGTGGCCCCGCTTACAACGACGCCAAAGCCGCCGAAGAAATCTTGGCCAAGCTTGATGTGCCCTATGTCGCTGCCCACCCGGTAGAGTTCCAAAACCTGGCAGCGTGGGGCGGCTCCGAGCGCGGCCTGCTGCCGGTGGAGAGCACCATCATGGTGGCGATTCCCGAGCTCGATGGCGCCACCAGCCCCATCGTCTTCGGTGGTCGTGCCGGCCCGGTCGGCGTTGCGTGCAAAGGCTGCCACCACGCTTGTACCTTCACCGCCAGCGACAGCGCACAAGACATGCAGTCTTGCCCAGAGCGCGCCATCATGCTGGCTGCTCGCGTGAGCCGGTTGGTGGCTTTGCGGCGCAGCGAGCGAGCCCAACGCAAGATCGCAGTGGTGGTGTTCAACTTTCCGCCAAACGCAGGCAACATCGGCAGCGCGGCCTACTTGTCGGTTTTCGAGTCGATGTTCCACACCCTCACGGCAATGAAGGCGCAGGGTTACAGCGTGGACATGCCCGAGAGCGTTGACGAGCTCAGAGATGGCGTCTTGTTGGGCAACGCCAAACTGCATGGGGCCGACGGCAACGTGCACACCTTGATCCACGCCGACGACCATGTGAAGCGCGAGCGCTGGCTCAAAGAGATCGAGGCCCAGTGGGGTCCGGCACCAGGGCGCCAGCTGAGCAATGGCACCGACATCATGGTACTCGGCAAGCAGTTCGGCAATGTGCTGATCGCGGTTCAGCCGTCGTTCGGCTACGAAGGCGATCCGATGCGGCTTTTGTTCGAGAAAGGCCTGGCACCCACCCACGCGTTCTCAGCGTTCTACCGCTATCTGCGCGAAGATTTTGCTGCGCATGCGGTGCTGCATTTCGGAACCCACGGCGCGCTGGAATTCATGCCCGGCAAGCAGAGCGGTATGTCTGGCAGCTGCTGGCCCGACCGCCTGATCGGCGACCTGCCCAACGTGTACCTTTATGCATCCAACAACCCGTCGGAAGGCGCGATTGCCAAGCGCCGCTCGGGCGCCACCCTCATCAGTTACCTGACGCCGCCGGTGTCCCAGGCTGGCCTTTACAAGGGGCTGGTCGATCTTAAGAGCGCCATCGAGCGCTGGCGCAGCATGGACCCGGATGCCCGCGAGCGAGCCGACTTTGCCGTGCTCCTGCAGTCCCAAGCGGCTGAGCTGGATCTGGTGCCGGTTGAGCCGTTGTGGGACGCGACAGCAGGTGGTAACGCCGACGCGCAGGTGATGCAACTGGCCAAGCAGGTGTTGGAGCTGGAATACACCCTCATTCCTTGCGGCCTGCATGTCACCGGACGCGCGCCAGGTGCCGCCGAACGCCTGGACATGTTGCTCGCCATGACCGAAGCCTGGCCTGGCCAGCGACCGTCGCGTGATGCCGTGCGTTCGATGATGGAAGGCGTTGCCCTGGAGCGGGTGATGAAGATCGACGGTATCCACCACGACGATGTCTCTTTGGCCGCTATGCAAGGCTTGGCAGATGCCAACCGCATGATGTCTGTCGACACCGAGGTGCCTGCCATTCTCGACGCCCTCGATGCACGCTACATCCGGCCAGCGCCTGGCGGTGACATCTTGCGCACGCCGGAGGTGTTGCCGACCGGCCGCAACCTGCACGGCTTCGATCCCTTCCGCATCCCCAGCGCGTTCGCGGTCAAAGACGGTGCCGAGCAGGCCAAGCGTCTGCTGGACAAGCACATGTCTGAGACCCACCAGTTTCCGGAATCGATTGCGATGGTGCTGTGGGGCAGCGACAACCTGAAGAACGAGGGTGCGCCCATCGCTCAGGCCCTGGCGCTGATGGGCGCACTGCCCCGCTTTGACAGCTATGGCCGCATCGCCGGCGCCACGCTGGTGCCGCTGGCCGAACTCGGACGTCCCCGCATTGACGTGGTGATCACGCTATCCGGCATCTTCCGCGATCTGATGCCGCTGCAGATTCGAATGCTGGCGGAAGCTGCCTTCCTGGCAGCGTCGGCCGACGAGCCTTTGGATCTCAACTGGATTCGCAAGCACTCGCTGGACTACCAGAAAGAGCACGGCTGCACGCTGGAAATCGCCTCGCTGCGCGTCTATGGCAACGCCGAGGGCGCCTACGGTGCCAACGTGAACAACCTGGTGGAAAGCAGCCGCTGGGAAGACGAGAACGAGATCGCCGAAACCTACTCGCGCCGCAAGGGTTTTGCTTACGGACGGACCGGCCTGGCTGTGCAACACACAGCGCTGCTGCAAAGCGCGCTGGCCCATGTGCAGCTCACCTACCAAAACCTGGACTCGCTGGAGCTGGGCGTGACCACGGTGGACAACTACTTCGACACGCTCGGCGGCATCACCCAGGCTGTGAAGCGCGCACGCGGCGGTGAAACACCACCGGTCTACATCGGCGACCAGACCAAGGGCGACGGCGCGGTGCGTTCCCTCAAGGAGCAGGTGGCGCTGGAGACCCGAACCCGCATGCTCAACCCGAAGTGGTACGAGGGCATGCTGGAGAGTGGTTACGAAGGCGTGCGCCAGATCGAGGTGCATGTGACCAACGCCATGGGGTGGTCGGCCACCACCGGGCAGGTGCAGCCCTGGGTCTACGAGAAGCTCAGCGAGACCTTCATGCTCGACCCAGCCATGCGCGAGCGCCTGGCCAAGCTCAACCCCACCGCGTCTGCGCGTGTGGCCAGTCGCTTGCTTGAGGCGTCAGACCGCAAGTACTGGCAACCCGATCCCGAGGTGCTCAAAGCACTTCGCCAAGCCAGCGAGGAACTGGAAGACCGGCTCGAAGGCGTTTTTGAAGGAGCTCCCGCATGATCACCGAATCCACCGTACCCCTGACCGATCTGAGGCGCGCCTCGGGCCGGGGCGGGCGAGCCGACGGAGAAGGCAGCCTGCAAGTGCAGCTCGACCCCTCGGTCAAGATCGGCAACGCCAAGGTGTTTGCGATTTATGGCAAGGGCGGCATTGGCAAGAGCACCACCAGCTCCAACCTCTCAGCCGCGTTTTCCCTGCTGGGCAAGCGCGTGCTGCAAATCGGTTGTGACCCCAAGCACGACAGCACCTTCACCCTGACCAAGAAGATGCTGCCGACCGTGATCGATGTGCTGGAGACGGTGGACTTTCACGCCGAGGAACTGCGGGTTGAAGACTTCGTGTTTCCGGGCTTTAACGGCGTGATGTGTGTGGAAGCTGGTGGACCGCCAGCGGGCACCGGCTGCGGCGGCTACGTGGTTGGCCAGACGGTGAAGTTGTTGAAAGAGCACCACCTGCTCGAAGACACAGACGTCGTGATCTTCGATGTGTTGGGTGACGTGGTCTGCGGTGGCTTCGCCGCGCCGCTGCAACACGCCGACCGCGCGCTCATCGTCACCGCCAACGACTTTGACTCCATCTTCGCGATGAACCGCATCGTGCAAGCGATCGGTGCCAAGGCGAAGAACTACAACGTGCGCTTGGGCGGCGTGATCGCCAACCGCAGCTCGGCCACTGACCAGATCGACAAGTACAACAACCAGATTGGCCTGAAGCTGGCTGCGCACTTCCCCGACCTTGATGTGATCCGCCGCAGCCGCCTGAAGAAAAGCACCTTGTTCGAGATGGAAAGCTCGCCCGAGCTGGAGCTGGTGAAAGCCGAATACATGCGCTTGGCCGCGTCGCTCTGGCTGGGTGTGGAACCCCTGGCGGCCGTGCCCATGAAAGACCGCGATATTTTTGACCTCCTCGGATTTGATTGAGCAGAAAGCCCTCCCATGAAAACGTCCAACGCCAACTACATCGAGCGCCGCTCGGAGATCGAAAACTACTTCGATCGCACGGCAGCCAAAGCCTGGGAACGCCTCACTTCCAACGCCCCGGTGGGCCGCATCCGCGCCTCGGTGCGCGCCGGCCGCGATGAAATGCGCAGCACACTCTTGAGCTGGTTGCCGCAAGACATGGAAGGCCTGCGTCTGCTCGACGCCGGCTGCGGCACTGGTGCGCTGGCCCTGGAGGCCATGAAGCGCGGCGCCGCGGTGGTGGCCATCGATCTTTCGCCAACCCTGGTGCAACTCGGGCGTGAACGCAATGCCACGATAGAGCCCAACGGGCGCGGCGGCAGCATCGAGTACCTCTCGGGCGACATGCTGGATGACGCACTGGGCACCTTCGATCATGTGGTGGCGATGGACTCGGTCATTCACTACGACACGCCCGACATCTCGAATGCCATCCAGCGCCTGGCTGCCCGCACCCGGGGCAGCGTGCTGTTCACGATTGCGCCCAACGGTCCGCTGCTGACCGTGGCGCATGCCATGGGCCGTTTCTTCCCCAGCAGCGACCGTTCCCCGGCCCTCACGCCTGTGTCGCAATCCCAGTTGCGTGCCTCGCTGCTGCAGGGCTTGAGCGGCACGGGCTGGACCGAGGGCCGCATGCAGCGCGTGTCCCGCGGCTTCTACACCTCACAAGCCTGGGAGTGGAAGCGGTGAACCTGCAGCGCCTTCTGTCGCCTGCCTGGGCGATGAAATTCACCCAGCAGTACGCGCCGTTTGCGGACGCGGCATCGGCCGATTTGCCGCTGGGTCGTTTGCTGCGCCTGTCGCTGTTTCAGTTGTCCATCGGCATGACGATCGCGCTGCTGGTCGGCACGCTGAACCGCGTGATGATCGTCGAGCTCGGTGTACCGGCTTGGTGGGTCGCGTTGTCGGTGGCGCTGCCACTGGTGTTCGCGCCGTTGCGCGCGCTGATCGGCTACCGCAGCGACACGCATCCTTCCGCCTTGGGCTTGAAGCGCATGCCTTATATGTGGATTGGCACGATCCTGATGTTCGGCGGTTTGGCCATCATGCCGTTTGCGCTGCTGCTGCTCTCATTGCCAGCAGGGCATGGCATCGAACTCTGGGCGGGTCGTATTGGCGCAGCGCTGGCCTTTCTGCTGGTCGGCGCCGGCATGCAGATAACCCAGACCGCTGGCATGGCACTGGCCAGCGATCTCTCGCCCGAAGACAAACGGCCCCGCGTGGTGGCGCTGCTTTACAGCATGCTGCTGGTGGGCATGATCGCCGGCGGCGCGTTGCTGGGTTTTGTGTTGATCGAATTCAGCCCCACGCGTTTGGTGCAGGTGGTGCAGGGCGCTGCGGTGGTGGTGGCCGTGCTCAACATCACCTCGATGTGGAAGCAGGAGCCTCGCCAAGCAAAGCGCGGTGCGCGCGCGCCCAACGGCTTCTCGCGCAGCTGGAAGCGCCTGATGGCGATCCCCAAGATCAAGCGCTTCTTGTGGACTGTGGGCCTGGGCACCGTGGCTTTCAACATGCAGGACATCATTCTGGAGCCTTACGGCGGCGAGGTGTTGGGCCTCAATGTGAGCCTGACCAGTACCCTGACCGCCATGAGCGCGGGCGGCGCCTTGCTGGCCTTTGTGTTGTCGGCGCGTTTCATGTCGCGCGGTCTGGACACCATCCGCCTGGCGGCCATCGGCGCCTTGTTGGGTTTGCCTGCCTTTGCTTGCGTGATCTTCGCGGCTCCTCTTGAATCGGCTGTGCTGTTCCAGTTCGGTGCGGCATTGATCGGGTTCGCCGGCGGCCTGTTCTCGGTGAGCATGCTGTTGACCGCCATGGAATTGCCAGAACCCGAACTCACCGGCTTGGTGCTAGGGGCCTGGGGAGCGGTTCAAGCCACCGCTGGCGGCTTGTCGATGGCTTTTGGCGGTGTGGTTCGCGATGTGGTCTCTGCCATGGCCACCCGTGGCTGGTTGGGCGAAGCGCTCAATTCACCTTCCACCGGCTACAGCTTCGTGTTTCATGTCGAAATTTATTTGTTGTTTGCGGTGCTGATCGCGCTGGGTCCGCTGGTCAAGCGCGATCAAGCCAGCAGCCGCGTCTCGCGCCCAATTGGCTTGGCCGATCTGCCAGGCTGAGCTTTCTCCCGTTCCTGCCCCGTCATCAAGCCCACATCCCTCGAAGGAGTACCACCATGGAAACAGGCGCTATCACCCAATATGTCGACGTTGCGCAGCTTGTGCTGTACGCGTTTTGGGCTTTCTTTTTTGGCCTCGTCTACTACTTGCAGCGAGAGAGTCACCGAGAGGGCTATCCCATGGACCCAGGGCGCGAGAACGCGCCGCCGGCCAATGGTTGGCCGTCTGTCGAGTCCAAAACTTACCTGATGGCCGATGGCAGCGCGTTGCTCAACCCCGACCCCAACCGGATCGACGGAACCTATTACGGCAAACCCATCCACGGCTGGATCGGTGCACCCTTGGAGCCGGTGGGCGACCCATTGCTGGCCGGTGTGGGACCCGGTGCCTGGGCAGCGCGCGCCGACCATCCCGACATGACATTCGAGGGCGAAGTCAAGATCGTGCCGTTGCGGGTGGCGCAAGACCACGGCGTGGCGTTGCAAGACACCGAGCCGCGCGGCCTGTCGGTGTTCGGTGCCGACCGCGAGGTGGCGGGCATTGTGAAAGACCTGTGGGTCGACCGCTCCGAAATGCTGTTTCGCTACATCGAGATTGAACTGCCCAACGGCCACTCGGTGCTGATGCCGATGAATTTCGCGCGCATCAAAAAGACCGGCGTGTACGTTCACGCCTTGCTGGCCCACCAATTCGCCAATGTGCCGGGTGTGCGCACGCCCAATCAAATCACCTTCTTGGAAGAGGAAAAAATCATGGCCTATTTCGGTGCTGGTTTGCTTTACGCGACCCCCGAGCGTCAGGAGCCGCTGGTATGAACGCCCACCACGAACACGAATTCGAGGCGGCCCCCGGTCTGCCCGAGCCACTTCCACGCGGCGAGCGCATGCTGTGGCAGGGCACCCCGGACTGGAAGCGGCTGGCGATTCACGCCTTTCATGTGCGCAAACTCGCCATCTACTTCTCGGTCATGTTGGTGCTGCAGTGGCTTTACCTGCTGGGCGAGCCCAATGCGGCGTTGCTGCGGCCCATGGCGATCAGTTCTGGTCTGGCGCTGCTGACGCTGGTGCTGCTCACCACCATCGCCTGGTTTTCCGCCAAAACCACGCTTTACACGATGACCGATCGCCGCGTGATCATGCGTGTGGGCATCGTGCTCACGCTCACCTTCAACCTGCCGCTCAAACAGGTTGCCGGTGCTTCGATCAAGCCGCACGCCGCCGGTTTTGGGGACATTGCGTTGGCGCTCAAAGGCGAAGACCGCATCGCCTGGCTGAACCTTTGGCCGCACGCCCGCCCTTGGCAGGTCAAGCGACCCGAGCCGAGCTTGCGCTGCGTTCCTGACGCAGCTGCGATCGCAGCCCGTTTGCAGACAGCCTGGCTTCAGGTCAACCCGAGCGAGCCGGTGAGTGTGGGCGAACGCATCGAGCCGGAGTCGGACACGGTCACTTTGCCGGTGCCGGTTCGGGTGCGCGCGGTGCGCGATCCCGCCTTGCCCCAACACACGGCGGTTGTATGAGCGGTCAGTACTCGGCCCCATTGGGCACCTCAACCCCCTGGCAAATCTGGGTGATCGGCGCCGTGCTCGCCACCACGTTGGCGGCGGTGGCGTGGGAGACCCACTCCAACGGCGGTGTGATCGCCAGCGAAACGCCGGCCATTGCTTGGCAGCAAACGCTGCGCTTCGAAGACCGGCCCAGCGGCGCGGTGGCGGTATTGGACGCCATCAGCGGCAAGGAAATCGCGCTGTTTCAGGGCGAGCAGGGTTTTCTGCGTGGCAGCCTGCGGGCCATGGCCCGCGAGCGTCAAAGTCGCGGTCTCGGATCGGAATCCCCCTTTCTGCTGATCGGCCATGTGGACGGCCGCGTTACCTTGCGCGACACTGCCACCGGTGAGCGCCTCAATCTCGAATCTTTTGGTCCCACCAACTCCGCTGTCTACAGCCAGTTGCGTTTGGCCCAACCAACCCAAGAAGTGAAGCCATGAACCCCGTTTTTGACACCACCCGAACCGACACACAGACCGATCACGTGGGGCGGTTGATGGACGCGATGGAGGCCACCCAAGACGCCACCGCGCGCGCCGCAAAAGACACGATGCTCACGCCGCGCTTCTACACCACCGACTTCAAGGCGATGGATGCGATCGACGTGTCGCCAGTGCGCGCCGAGTGGGACAAGCTGATGGCCGAATACGAAAGCGACAACAACCAAGACCACTTCAAGCGCGACGCCGCGTTTGCCGAGGAATTCAAGGTGCTTATGCCGCAGCTCTCGCCCGAACTGCGGCAAGAGTTTCAGGACTTTCTCATCAGTTCCTGCACCTCCGAGTTCTCTGGCTGCATTCTGTACAACGAGATCCGCAAGAAGGTCAACAACCCCGACATCAAGCAGCTGATGGCCTACATGGCGCGCGACGAGTCGCGCCATGCCGGCTTTATCAACCAGTCGCTCAAAGACTTCGACCTGGGGATCAACCTCGGCGCCCTGCGCAAGAACAAGGCCTACACCTTCTTCAAGCCCAAGTACATTTTTTACGCGACCTACCTGAGCGAGAAGATCGGCTACGCGCGCTACATCACCATCTTTCGCCAGCTGGAGCGTCACCCCGACAAGCGCTTCCACCCGATTTTTCGCTGGTTCGAGCGCTGGTGCAATGACGAATTTCGTCACGGTGAATCGTTCGCGCTGATCATGCGCGCCCAGCCGCATTTGCTCAAAGGCGTGAACAAGTTGTGGATCCGCTTTTTCATCCTTGCGGTCTACGCCACCATGTACGTGCGCGACCACACCCGCCCGATGCTGCACGAGGCTATGGGTTTCAAGTCCACCGAATACGACTATGCGGTATTTCGTATCACCAGCGACATCTGCCGCCAGGTGTTTCCGGTCGAGGTGGATATCGACCACCCGGTGTTTCGCCGCTGTATGGACCGGCTGCTGGCGATCTCGCTAGAGAACGACAAGGCACGGGCACGCGGCGGTGTGGTGGGTGCTTTGCAGCGCGCCAGCTGCGGGGTGCGGGCCTTCTTCACTTTCGGTCGGCTTTACACGCTGCCAGTGATCAAGCGGGAACTGCCCAATGAGATCCGGATGGAGCCGGTGTGGTGAGGCGAAAGCGCCTTATGCCAGCGTCCACCTAAGCACATCTGCTTCATCACACCAGCGAGCCGCCATGCCCGATTTCACCGATTCCCTCGTCGCACCAGCGCTGTTTGCGCTGTTGTGTTGGTGGTTCGGCACCGGCGCCATTCTGTGGCTGGTGCGCCGGTCCCCGGCCTCGTTTCGCTGGAGTTTGTTGGGCTTCACCGGTTTGCTGGTCGCTAGCCTGTGGACCAGCTGGCAAAGCATGCATGCTGCCAGCGTACCCAACGCCTACCTGGCGTTTGCCAGCGTGATCGTGATGTGGAGCTGGCACGAAATGGCGTTTCTCACCGGCTGGCTCACGGGACCGCGCACACAGCCTTTGCAGCCTGGCGCCACCGGCTGGCCGCGCCTGAGCCAGTCGGTGCAGTCGGTGCTGTGGCACGAGCTGGCGTTGCTGGCCAACTTCGCTGCGCTGTTGTGGTTGCAGCAGGACCAGCCCAGCCACACGGCGACCTGTACCTTTGCGTTGCTGTGGTGCATGCGCGCCTCGGCCAAGCTCAACCTGTTCTTTGGTGTGCCCGAGGTAGGCGAACAATACCTGCCGAAACACCTCGTTTATCTGGGCTCCTACTTCAAGCGCGGACCTGTGGGCCTGTTTTTCTATGTCACGGTGGGCGCAGCTTGCGCGGGTTGGCTGTGGATCGTCTGGCAGGTGCCCGTGGGCGACGCTGCCCGCGACACGGGCTTGGTCCTGCTGGCCACGTTGCTCGGGCTGGCGATCGTGGAGCACGGCATCATGGCTTGGCCACTTCCCCTGCAAAAACTCTGGGGCTGGGCGATGGCCCAGCGCTCCAGCCGACAAGTCACCGATCACCGGGATGTTCCGGTCATGAGGCCAAGCGCGAGCACGGCCATCAAACCCGACTGAATATGAACGCATTTCGCACCATCGAAGACCGCTGGGAACTGCCGCCCTCAGCCCAACCAGCCTCGCCCCAGCACCCGCCAGGCACGCCGCACGCAGTGATCATTGGCAGCGGCTTCGGTGGCTTGGCATCGGCGGTGCGCTTGGGTGCCAAGGGTTGGCGCGTCACCCTGCTGGAAAAGCTCGATGCACCGGGCGGCCGCGCCTATGTGCACCACGAAGCCGGCCACACTTTCGACGCTGGGCCTACCATCATCACGGTGCCTTTTTTGTTTGACGAGCTGTGGGCGCTGGCAGGCAAACGCCGCAGTGACGACATTGAGTTGCGCGCGCTCGACCCTTTCTACCGCATTCTTTTTGACGACGGCGACCACTTCAACTACAGCGGCGACCCGGACAAACAGCGCGCCGAGGTGCGTCGCATCAGCCCGAGCGACGCAGCGGGCTACGAGCGCTTCATGGCCGAGGCCGATCATTGCTACAAGCTGGGCTTCGAGGCCCTGGGCGCCAAGGCGTTTGATACCGTGGGCGATCTCATCAAGGCCAGCCCGGCCATTCTGCGCATGCGCGGCTGGCGCAGCTTGCACGCCATGGTGGCCAGCCATTTGAAGCACCCCAAGCTGCGCACCGCGATGAGCTTGCAAAGCCTGCTGATCGGTGGTAACCCGTTTTCTGTCACCTGCATTTACAGCCTGATCAACGCGCTGGAGCGGCAGTGGGGGGTTCACTGGGCGGTGGGCGGCACCGGCAAACTGGTGCAAGGTTTGGTGAAATTGATGCAAGGGCAGGGCGGCGTGTTGCGCTGCAATGCCGAGGTCAAGCGCATCGACATCGAGCAAGGCAAAGCCTGCGGCGTCACGCTGGCCAGCGGTGAACACATCCCTGCCGATATCGTGATCTCCAACGCCGACACCGCTTGGACCTACCGCAACCTGGTAGCACCCGAGCACCGTCGCCACTGGACCGATCGCCGCATCGACAACGGGCGCTATTCGATGAGCCTGTTCGTCTGGTACTTCGGCACACGCAAGCAATACACCGGCGTGCCGCACCACATGATGGTGCTCGGCCCGCGCTACAAGGAGCTTCTGAAAGACATCTTCAAGCGCCACAAACTGACCGACGATTTCAGCCTCTACTTGCATCGCCCCACCGCCACCGACGCCACGATGGCGCCCCCTGGCCACGACACGTTTTATGCGCTGGCCCCGGTGTCGCACCTCGACAGCGGCACCGACTGGGCGGCCCAGGCCGATCCCATGCGCCGCGCGGTGGCGAAGGTGCTGGACCGCACCGTGCTGCCAGGGTTCGAGAAACAGCTCACCGCGTCGTTTGTGACCACGCCGCAAGACTTTCACGACCGCCTGCTCAGCTTCAAAGGCGCGGCTTTTGGCCTAGAGCCGCTGCTGATGCAAAGCGCCTGGTTCCGCCCGCACAACCGCAGCGAAGACGTGAACGGTCTATACATGGTCGGCGCCAGTACCCACCCCGGCGCTGGTGTGCCTGGCGTGCTCATGTCAGCCAAGGCCCTCGACTCGGTGGTACCGCACGCCCAAGCTTTCCTGGCGGCGCGCGCATGACGGTCGCGCCCAACTTGGCAGCCCCGCAACGTGCGCGGGCGTCTGGATCCGATGATCTTGAAGCCTGTGTCGCGCTGATGCGAACCGGCTCGCATACCTTCTTTGCTGCCAGCCGCCTGTTGCCCGCTCGGGTACGCCCCTCGGCCATCGCGCTCTATGCGTTTTGCCGCGTGGCCGACGATCTGGTGGACGATGGTGGCTTGCACGTTGATCAGGCCATGGCCCAGTTGGGCCAGCGCCTGGATCGCATCTACGCGGGCGATCCGCTCGACCACATCGAAGACCGCGCGTTGGCCGAGGTGGTGCATCGCCATGCGCTCCCGCGCCCGCTGCTCGATGCGCTGCTCGAAGGTTTTGCCTGGGACGCACAGGGTCGTAAGTACCAAACGCTGGAAGACCTCCACGCCTACGGCGCCCGAGTCGCTGGCAGCGTGGGCGCGATGATGTGCTGGATCATGGGCGTGCGCAGCCCGGCAGCGCTCGCGCGCGCCTGTGAGCTCGGCGTGGCGATGCAGCTCACCAACATCGCCCGCGACGTGGGTGAAGACGCACGCAACAGCCGCCTCTATTTGCCGCGCCAGTGGTTGCAGGAGGCAGGCGTGGACGCCGACGCCTGGCTGACCAAACCGGTCTGTACACCGGCGCTGCAGTCGGTGGTGGAGCGGCTGCTGGCGGAGGCCGACCGGTTGTACAGCCAAGCCGGCGGCGGCATTGCGCTGTTGCCGCGTGACTGCCGCTCGGCCATCCTGGCCGCACGCTTGGTGTACGCCGAGATCGGCCAGCAGCTGCGCCGCGAGGGACTTGATCCGATGGCGCGCCGTGCGGTTGTGCCACGCTCGCGCAAGCTGGTGTTGCTGGCCTGCGCCGGCGTGCAGTCGGGTTGGGTGGGTCGCCACCTGGTACAGGTGCCACCGCTGGCAGCGATTGCCTACCTGGTCGATCAATGCCAAGCGATTGCGGACGATCTGGCGGCCAGCGAAGCAGCGACCAGTGTTGCGGTCAATGGGCGGGTTGCCTGGATGCTTGATCTGTTTGAGCGACTTGAGGTGCACAAGCTGGAGCAACTGGAGCAGCGCGAGAGCCTGCAGCGCAGCCGCCGCCAGCTCTCGCATTGACATCCACCTGCTTCAGCGGTTTGGGTACACGCAGCGAAAGCCGATGCAGACGGTGGCGAAATCGGCATTTGTCTGGACGTTGACTTTCGTTCGCACTGGCGAAGCGCCGCACCACCATGAGCCGCTCAGCGTGGGCCGCCCACCAACAGGGTTATGCAGCTTTCGGCAACATGCATTTCATGTCTCCAACCCAATCCCCACCCCTGACCATTTATTTCGATGGCAGCTGCCCGCTGTGTCAGCGCGAAATTGGTTTCTACCGCCGCATGCCAGCAGCGAAAGCCCTGGGCTGGGTGGACGTGAGCCAGAGCGCTGAGCTGGGCGCTGGGCTCGATTGCCGAAAGGCCATGGCGCGCTTTCATGTGCGCGATGCCAAGGGCCAGCTTTTCAGCGGTGCAGCGGCTTTCTCCCGGCTGTGGCGCGAGTTGCCCGGCTGGCGTTGGCTGGGCAGGTTGTCGGCCATGCCGCCGGTGTCTTGGCTGGCTGAGCTGGCCTACCGAGCCTTTTTGCCGGTGCGCCCGTGGCTACAAAGCGGGTTGAATCGCTGGCTGGGAGCACAAACTCGTGGCCGCTGAACCCGAGCGCGAAGCTTTCGCTGATGGCGACGAGCTGCGCAAGCGCCTGTGGCAGGAACTGCAGCGCGCCACCGTCGATCGCCACCACGACTGGCGCACGCCGGTGCTGGCGACCACCGGTCTCGATGGATTGGCGCAAGCGCGTACCGTCGTGCTGCGCGAGGTGAGGCGCTCCAATGAGCAACTGCTGATTTACACCGACTCGCGCAGCCCCAAAGTGGCCGAGCTGTTGGCCCAGCCCATGGCCAGCCTGCTGTGCTGGAGCCCGCGCCTGCACTGGCAGCTGCGTCTACTACTGCGGTTCAGCGTGTCGCGCAACGACGACGAGGCCAACGCCGCTTGGGAACGGGTGCGGCAGTCCCCATCGGCCAGCGACTACCTGGCCGCGCGAGCGCCTGGCCAGCGCTTGGCCGAGACGCTCGAGCCGACACTGGACGCACCGCAGCTGGCAGTGTTGCGCGGCGAGGTGTTGTCGATGGACTGGCTCGAACTCAGCCGCGCCGGTCACCGCCGCGCCAAACTGGACGAACAGCGCGTCGAGTGGCTGGTGCCCTGATCGCACACCAACTGGCGAACGTCAAACCCAGCCTTGGCGCCAGCGTTCAGGATCTTTGAGTTCCCGCCAAGCAATCCGCTGCACCTCCCGCGAAAACAGCGCTTCGATTTCCACCCATTCGATCGGCTCACCGGGTACTTTTGGCTGCACCACCTGCGTCACCAAGAAGTGCTTGTCTTTGTCTTGCGGCGCGACGGCGGTCCATTTGGTCAGCAGCAGCTTTTTGGGGTGAAGACGGTTCATGTTCCCCATTGTCTTTTGGGTCATTGCTCTCATTGGATCTGTTTGGCTCGCCAGAGAAGAAAGTAGACCTGACGAGACGCTTCAATCGCGCCTTTCAAGCGGCGGGTTTGTCGTTCAACATCACCGCCTCCACCTCGATCACACCATCAAACAGATCGATGGCAGTGGCCGCCACCTTCGCGGTGTCGAAATAGGCGTAGGCGCCCACGCCCACCGCGCCCACGATCGGTAGCCAGCGCGTGGCGCCCCGGCCCAGCGCGCGCTTGGCCAGGACCGAGCCGATGCGTCGGCTGATGCTGCCGATCAAGCGCGGCGAGGCTCGGCGCACCAGCGTGCGCTGCCCAACACGCACCACCAGATCACCCACCCCCCGCGCTGCCGTGTGTTGAAACAGGCAATACACCACCTGCTCGGGCGTCAGTGTTGTCTGCTTGCCATAAAGCGCTGCGATGTCGGCCACCAGTTGCTTTTGAATCTTCCACACACCAACCATCTCCGGCAGGATCGTCAACCAGCCCAACACGCCCGGTGGCAATGCCAGGGCGCCAGCCGCCAATGCGGCTTTCGCGGCGGCTGCGTTGGCCTTTTTGCGGGCATCGTCCCTTGGCATCTGACTTTTGGACTCCTTCGATTTGGGTAGGCTGGCAAACAGCGGCAGGATCGCCTGCGCGAACGCTGAGCCCGAGTCGGCAGTGGGATCGGGGTGTGGTGGTGTTGTGTTGCTGGCTGGCATGGGGAGTCCTTTTCTCAGTACAACCATTGTCTTCTTCAGCTCTGGATACCGATGGCGGCTCTCGCCACGTCTGCTCGACAAGAGAACGAAAAAGTTTGGCGGCGTAGGATGGGAGGCCTCTCCGACACAGGCAACGAGACCATGAATCCTTCTCCATCCCCATCGCGTTCTCGTCTGCCCCTGCTCATCTTCATCTTGGCACTGCTGTCTGCAGTGGGCTATTTTGGCTGGCCATATGTCCAGCGCGCGCAGCAGGCCACGGCCGACGCACAACCCGCGCTCGGGTTTCCGCCGCCGGTGACGCCCGCTGAGCCGCCCTTACTTGCCGATGCGCCCGCCGTACCGCCTGCCATTGAGCACCCGGTGGAGCCACCCGCTGGCGACAGCATCGCGCTGCCCGCGCTGGGCGACTCCGATGCGCTGCTGAACGAGCGGCTTTTGGCACTGCTGGGTCGCCAGAACCTGCTGGGCTTCTTGCAGCTTGACGGCTTTGCGCGCCGCGCCGTGGCCACGGTGGACAACTTGCCGCGTGCGCAGGCGTCCTCGAAACGCTGGCCGGTCATTCCCACCTCACAGCGCTTCCTCATCCGCCAAGGCAGCGACGGCCGCGAGACCATCGCGCCCGGGAACAGCCAGCGTTACCAGCCGCTGGTGCAGATGATCGAATCGGTCGACAGCGCGAAAGCCGTGGCCCTGTACCGCAGCCTTTACCCCCTGTTTCAGAGCGCCTATGAGGAGCTTGGTTTTTCGGGCCGCTATTTCAACGACCGTTTGGTGAACGTGTTGGATCACCTTATCGCCACGCCGGTGCCCGCCCAGCCGCTGGCTGTGACCCTGGTGGAGGTCAAGGGCTCGGTGCCATCGCTGCGCCCTTGGGTGCGATACGAATACGCCGACCCGGCACTGGAGGCAATGTCGGCTGGGCAAAAAATGCTGATGCGCACCGGCCCCGACCACCAGAGGCGTCTGCAAGCCAAGTTGCAAGACATTCGCCAGCGCGTTGCCCGGCCCTGATGGCGGCCAGGCGCCGGTCCAGGTTCGCCACACCCAGGCAACACGAACAAGTTCCCCGCTAGACTGCCCAGCCTGGCCCTGCCGTCTCCCCAATTCCGCTGTGTTCTCCACCTCGCTCTCCGCTGTGCTTCCCGCGCACGCCTCGCGATTGATCTGCTTTAACAAGCCCTACGGCGTGCTGAGCCAGTTCACTGCTGAGGGCCGCTGGCGCGGGCTCAAAGACTTCATCGATGTGCCCGGTGTCTATGTGGCCGGCCGACTGGACGCGGACAGCGAAGGCCTGCTGCTGCTGACCAACGACGGCCAGCTGCAAGCCCGCATCAGCGACCCCCGCCACAAAATGGAAAAGACCTATTGGGTGCACGTGGAAGGCCAGCCCGATGAGACCGCTCTGGTGGCGCTGCGCCAGGGCGTGCGGCTGAACGACGGCCTGACACGCCCAGCGCGCGCCCGGTTGATGCCTGAGCCTGCGCACCTGTGGCCGCGCGACCCACCGGTGCGCTTTCGCCAGCACATCGCCACCAGCTGGATCGAGCTGGTGATCGCCGAGGGCCGCAACCGCCAGGTGCGACGCATGACTGCCGCTGTGGGCCACCCCACGCTGCGGTTGATCCGCGCGGCCATCGGCCCTTACGACTTGCAGGGGCTGGCGCCCGGCGCCTTGCGGGGCTGATGCGACAAGCTCTCATGGCACAGCCCAAAATCATGCTCACCGGCTTCGACGCTTTCGGTGGCGCTTCGCTCAACCCGAGTTGGTTGGCGGTGAAAACGCTGCATGGCCGCCAGATCGCCGGGCACCGGGTGGTAGCGGTGCAGCTGCCCACCGTGTTCGGCGAATCGCTGCACCGCTTGCAAAGCCTGCTGCAACAACACCAGCCAACGCTGGTGATTTGCGTCGGGCAGGCCGGTGGTCGAAACGCCATCTCGCTGGAGCGCGTAGCCATCAACGTGAACGACGCGCCCTTGGCCGACAACGTGGGCAGCCAGCCGGTCGACACGCCGGTGGTACCGGGTGCACCCGCCGCCTACTTCACCACTTTGCCCATCAAGGCCATGCTGGCCGCGCTACAGCGCGCAGGTGTGGCCGCCGAGGTCTCACAGACCGCAGGCACCTTCGTCTGCAACCATGTGTTTTTCGGGCTCATGCACGCGCTGGCCACACAGCGACCGCTGCGCCATACCCGAGGCGGTTTTGTTCATGTGCCGTACCTGCCGGAGCAGGGCGCACCCAGCATGGCGCAGGGCGAGATGGTGCGGGGGCTGCGGCTGGCGCTGCGCAGCGCGCTGATGGCAGACGGCGACCTGGCGCTTGGGGCCGGTGCTGCGCACTGAATGCATCCGGGGGAAGTCGTTGCGGATTCGGCTCAATGAAGGATTGACTGCTCGTTTGGGCAAAGCCTCGCCAGCACTTGGCAACGACTGGCTCAGACCGAACGAAATTCAAGATCCCACAGAGCCAGACCAACAGCACAAGCTCGCAAAGTGCGGATCGACTGTGGCAAATGCGGGCAGTGCGTCCAAGGCCTACGATGCAGGGTCGCAACAACGCCAATGCAACGCGGGGCAGGGTGTGCAGCACCAGCCCAGCGCCTCACCGCTTCACCGCTTCACCGCAAGCCTCGCAGACGCCAAACGTCTTCCTTCACATCCCTCTGAAAGCCTCACCCATGACCGACAAAACACCCTACACCCCACCCACCGTCTGGACCTGGGACCAAGCCAGCGGCGGCAAATTTGCCAACATCAACCGCCCGATTGCCGGGCCCACGCACGACAAGGTGCTGCCCGTGGGCAAGCACCCCCTGCAGCTCTATTCTCTGGCCACGCCCAACGGCGTGAAGGTCACGGTGATGCTCGAAGAGCTGCTCGCCCTGGGCCACACTGGCGCTGAATACGATGCCTGGCTGATCAAAATCAACGAGGGCGACCAGTTCGCCAGCGGCTTCGTCGACGTCAATCCCAACTCCAAAATTCCAGCCCTGCTCGACCACAGCACCGAGCCACCCACGCGCGTGTTCGAGTCTGGCGCCATCCTGCTTTACTTGGCCGAAAAATTCGGCGCCTTCCTGCCCAAGGCCCCAGCGCAGCGCACCGAGACACTGAACTGGCTGTTCTGGCAAATGGGCTCTGCCCCTTACTTGGGCGGGGGATTCGGGCACTTCTATGCCTACGCCCCCGAGAAGTTCGAGTACCCCATCAACCGCTTTGCCATGGAGGTCAAACGCCAGCTCGATGTGTTGGAGCGCAACCTGGCCGATCGCGCCTTCATGGCGGGTGACGAATACACCATTGCCGACATCGCCATTTACCCGTGGTATGGCACCTTGGTGGAGGGCAAGCTGTACGAAGCGGGTGAGTTCTTGTCGGTGCAGGACTACACCCACCTGCAGCGCTGGGCCGCGACCATTGCGGCCCGCCCGGCGGTCGCGCGCGGGCGCAGCATCAACCGCGTGTGGGGCAAGGAAGCGGAGCAGGTGCCCGAGCGGCACTGAGCGCAGCGCTGGGCAGCCCGGCAGCTACGCGGCGTCCATGCCCGCTGCTAAAGCCTGCACGGCGAGGGCTGCATCGCGCGTACCCACAGAAAGGCGCGGGGGTCAAGCTGCCGCATAAACGGCTTCGTGGTGGTGATTGATGCTGGGCTCGCATATGCGGATGCGAGCTTGGGCAGGCTAAAACGCAAACAGCGGCGCATTTTGAGGGTTCTTGTGCGGTTCGGCGGATATCTTCGGCCTCTATCCTTCGTGAACTCAAAACTGGAGCATCTCCGCATGACCACTTCGCTGCACGACGCCGAGGAGCGCACCAACCTCGCAGGCAACAACAAGTTTGAAATGCTCTTGTTTCGTCTGGGTGAAGCACCGGGCACCGACCGCCGCGAGCTGTATGGCATCAATGTTTTCAAGGTGCGCGAGATATTGGTCATGCCCGTCATCACCGCCATGGCCAACGCCCCGGCCCATGTGCTCGGCATTGCCAACATCCGCGGGCAGATTATCCCGGTGATCGACCTGCCGGCGGCGGTGGGCTGCTTGCCCAAGCACGGACTCAGCATCTTGATGGTGACGGAATACGCCCGAACCACCCAGGCCTTTGCCGTGGAAGAGGTGGACGAGATCGTGCGGCTCGAATGGAGCGACGTTCTGGCTGCAGAAGGCAACGGTGGCTCGCTGGTGACCAGCATCGCCAAGCTGGATGGCGATGCCGACAAATCCCGCCTGGTTCAGGTGCTGGATGTGGAGCAAATCTTGCGCAACGTCTTGCCCACTGAGCAACAAGACATCACCCCGCAATTGGTCGGCCCCATGGTGAACCTGGCCCAGGGCGCCATCATCCTCGCGGCCGACGACTCCCCGGTGGCCCGCATGATGATCGAACAGGGGCTGAAAGCGATGGGCACGCCCTACATCATGACCAAGACGGGCCAGGAGGCCTGGGAGCGCCTGCAAGCCATTGAAGATGAGGCCCAAGCCGAAGGCAAGACGGCGAGGGACAAAGTGGCGCTGGTACTGACCGATCTGGAAATGCCGGTGATGGACGGGTTCACGCTGACGCGCAACATCAAACAGGACCAACGGTTCAAGTCGATCCCGGTTGTGATCCATTCGTCCCTCACCGGAACAGCCAACGAAACCCATGTCAAATCCGTGGGCGCCGATGCTTACGTGGCCAAATTTGTGGCCAGCGAACTGGCCTCCACCATCCGCCAAGTGCTCCACCAATGATGGGAACGTATCTGTTCACCTCCCGCGCTTGACAAGCAGCAGAGCGATCCGCCGGCAGATCGCTTGGTGCCAAGCACGAGAGGGTGATCAAATACGATGACGAGGTGCAGCAGCTCGTCGCCAAGCAGCTGCAAAGGCAGCCCAACAACAGGGTTTCACGGTCGTGTGCCACTCAAGAGTGGGCGGTTGTCGGGGCAAGCGTTTGCCTCCCAGCCGTGCGCTGACCGTCATCATTTGATGCGTTATATTGATGCCTTCGAACCCCAAGTTTTGGAGAGCACTTCATGCGCACCACCCTCGCTCTTGATGACGACTTGCTACAGCAGGCCCAGCAACTCACCGGCCTGAGCGAGCGCACTGCTCTCGTGCGCGAGGCGTTGCGCGCCCTCATTCAACGCGAGAGCGCGCAGCGGCTGGCTCGCCTGGGTGGCAGTGAGCCACAGCTCCAGCCCATCCCCCGGCGCCAGAGCGAATCAGCCAAGTGATCCTGGTCGACACCTCGGTGTGGATCGGGCATTTGCGTGCCGCTGATGCGCGTTTGATCGCCTTGCTGGAGCGCAACGAGGTGTTGTGTCACCCCTTCGTCATCGGCGAACTCGCCATGGGCAGCTTGCGCCAACGCAATGTGGTCTTGGCGGCCTTGAGCGCCCTGCCGGGGGCCACCGCAGCCACAGACAAAGAGGTGCAGCACCTCGTGTCAGAACAGCGTTTGTTCGGCCTGGGTATCGGCTGGGTGGACGCGCATCTGCTGGCCGCGACACGCCTGACGCCAGGCGCCCGCCTGTGGACGCTGGACAAGCGGCTAGAGCGGGCAGCAATCCCGCTGGGCATCCTCCACGCCACATGAAGTTGCCCCACATGCTGCGTGCTTTCAGTATTTGAGAGCGGCTCTAACCACCGCTGTTTTTCATGCCCACCCTCAACCTCAATCCAATGCAAAACGAATATTCAAGGGACAGAGCCTGATGTCTGCCATCCATGACCTAATCGCACAGATCGCCGATCCACGCCTGCGCGAACGGCTGGCCACCGAGTGGGCCAACGCCGCCAAGAACAAAAAATTTGGGTTGGTGTTTGAGGACCACCTGCCCGAGCTGCTTCCCCTGCACGGTGCCACACCCCGCAAGGGCGATTTGGTTTGCCGCCGGCAAGGGGCACTGAAAGACGTGTGGCAGGTGAAGTCGCTCAACGCGGGCATCGCCACATGCATCAAGCCAGGCAACGAAGCCCATCCGTCTGAGCCCACCCGCGCTGCGGTTGAACCGGAGCAGTTGCCAGTGGATGAACTGATGGTGGTGCGGGAGTTTGGCGAGCCGATTTTCCCGGCGCTGGTGCCTGTCGATGCCGTGGCCAACGGTCCTGCCGATGCGCCCTGGCACACGCTGATTGAGGCCGACAACTACCACGCACTCCAGCTGTTGGACTACCTGTATGCGGGACAGGTGGACTGCATCTACATCGATCCACCCTACAACACCGGCGCGCGCGATTGGAAATACAACAACGATTACGTGGACGGCAACGATGGCTGGCGACACAGCAAGTGGTTGGCCTTCATGGAGAAACGCCTTGTCCTTGCCAAGCGTCTGCTGAATCCAGACAACTCCGTACTTGTTGTGACGATTGACGAAAAGGAGTATCTGCACTTGGGAATGCTTCTTGAAAAGATGTTTCCTGACGCGCGTACGCAGATGGTCACAATCGTCATCAACGCGCCCGGTCAGACGAGAAAGCAGCAGCTCGCCCGAGTCGAGGAATATGCCTACTTCCTGTTCCTTGGCTCTGCCGAACCTCCCTTGGTTGCAGACGATCTACTGAACGAGAAGCCCTCACACAATCCAAGTACAGTGCGATGGGAGTCGCTGCTGCGAAGTGGAACCAACTCTCGTCGCATAGATCGCCCAGCGCTCTTTTATCCAGTCTACATTCATCCAGAGTCGCGAGAGATGGTCGGCGCTGGCGATTCAAAACCCCTTGGCACGCCGCGAACTGACTGGCAAGTGCCTGACGGCGCTACCGCAGTCTGGCCCCTAAAGAGTGATGGAGCAGAGGGTAACTGGCGTGCATCACCGCAGTACCTTCGGCAACTCGTCAAGAAGGGATTTGTGCGGGTTGGTGAGTACCGTGCCGTCGAGGGCAGAGGAACAGTTTGGTACCTCGGTAAGTCAGCAATACAGAAGATCGAAACAGGAGAAATCCTGATCTCCGGGAGAGACGCACAGGGTGCCGTTATCGTCACCCCGAATTCTGAGATCGCGCACGGTCGTAAAACAGTCGCGAAAACAGTCTGGAACCGCGCCTCGCACCATGCCGGTTGGCATGGAACGAATCTGGTCGGGGCGCTCCTACCTGGGAAGACGTTTCCCTTTCCAAAGTCCTTGTATTCCGTAGTGGACACGCTTCGGTTGACTGTTGGCCAGAAGCCAAACGGGCTTGTCCTCGATTTCTTCGCTGGAAGCGGCACCACCTTGAATGCTATCAATCTGCTCAACGCCACCGACGGCGGCGAACGGCGTTGCATCCTGGTTACCAACAACGAAGTGTCCGCAGGGGAATCCGCAAGCCTGAGCGCCCGTGGCTTGCAGCCTGGCAATGCCGATTGGGAAGTGCAGGGAATCTGCCGCTCGGTCACTTGGCCGCGCAGCAAGTACACCATCCTTGGTCAACGCGACGACGGCTCGGTGCTTACCGGCGCATACCTGACCGGCAAAATGGTCGAGCGGGAAAAAGCGCGCAACTTCACGCAGATCGGCTTCGTCGATCCGGCACAGCTGGACACCTCTGCAAAGAAAAAACAGGTGGTGGCGCTGATCGAAGGCTTGCCACAGACGCTGGTGAAAGACCCCTGCCGCTTCATCGTGTCGGAGGACCACAAGGCCAGTGTGCTGTTTGATCCGGCAGCGGCTGTTGATTGGCTGGAAGCGCTGGATGGGCAGGAGCACATCACCGACTTCTATATCGTCACACCCGTCAAGCGGGTGTTCGATCAGTTGAAGGCAGAGGTGGTGAGTTTGCTCGGGCCGCTGCTGGTGCCCGAAGAAGAAAAGCGGGCAATGAGCGCTGGCTTTGCCGCCAATCTGGCGTATTTCAAGCTGGAGTTTTTAGAGAAGGAGCGCGTCTCTTTGCGTCGGGCCTTCCGCGAAATTCTTCCGCTGCTGTGGTTGAAAGCCGGGGCTGTGGGGCCACGACCAGAATTGAAGCGCGGCGAACCCGAGCCCGCCTTGTTTGCGCCGGCAGCCAGCAACTTCGTGGTGCTGCTGGATGAGACCCGCTTGGGCCAGTTGCTGACAGCGCTGGAAGCCCGAACCGGTTTTTCGCATGTGTTCATCGTGTCCGATGCAGACGAATCTTTTAAAACCATGGCGCTCGATGTGCGCGAGGTCGTCGGCAAAGCCAGCCCCGGTTTGCAGGTGGTGCAGCTCTACCGCGATTACCTGCTCAATTTTTTGATCAACCAAAATCAAGACCGTGCAGGCGGTTCGGTTGACGCACAGGGAGCGCGGGTATGAAGGTCACGCTGTTCGATTTTCAGAGGGATGCGCTGCATCAGTTGCGTGACAAGATCGTGGCTGCGCGCCCGCATGCCAGCAGCGACAACCCACAAGCGATGGCTTTTTCTGCCCCGACCGGCAGCGGCAAGACCATCATCATGACGGCGCTGTTCGAGGCGATTCTCGACCAGCCCGATGACGAACTGGGCTGGCCCTTGGACTGGGTGCCGCAGCCCGATGCGGTGATCTTGTGGGTGTCGGACATGCCCGAACTCAACGAACAAACCCGCCTCAAGATTGAAAGCAAGTCCGACAAGGTGTACCGGGTCAACCAGTTGATAACGATCGACGCGCATTTCGATGCGCCGCGCCTGCATGGCGGGCGCATCTACTTCATCAACACACAAAAGCTCGCTGTCAACCAGCCGCTGACCAACCGGGGCGATGGCCGCGAGCATCTGATCTGGGAAACACTTTCCAACACCGCGCGGGCCATTCCCGACCGTTTTTATGTGGTGATCGATGAGGCACACCGTGGCATGGCGCGCGGGCAAGCTGCTGCGCAGGCGCGCACGTTGATGCAACGGTTTTTGCTGGGCCACAGCGAATCCGGGCTGATCAAAATGCCGCTGGTGATTGGTGTGTCGGCCACCCCGCGGCGGTTTTTGGATTTGCTGGAGCACGCGCCGCACACCATCCACAAGATCGCCATTCCCGCTCAGGAAGTGCGTAAATCAGGGCTGTTGAAAGACCGCATCTTGATTCATCACCCTGACACAGCCACCACCGCTGAAATGTCTTTGCTGGAAGAGGCTGCGCGACGTTGGGGACAAATGGGTGCTGCCTGGGCCAGCTATTGCACGAGCGAAAGCGAGCAAATGGTGTGGCCAGCGCTGGTGGTGCAGGTGGCAAACGGCAGTGAAGGCACGCTCACGAAAACCGATCTGGGCGCTGCGCTGACGGTCATCGAAAGTGCCATTGGCCGACGTTTGCATGAGGGCGAGGGTATCTGTTCACCCCCCCCCCCAGCAAAGCGACCCACCGCCCGGCCTCAGGCGTAGGTGTGGTGGAGGTGGATGTGTTCT